>ERZ1740052.14-NODE-14-length-129008-cov-13.748482_pt1 | contig 129008 bp, 120 predicted proteins | sample MGYA00581750_ERZ1740052 | MGnify/ENA primary metagenome ERZ1740052 (study PRJEB43018, sample SAMN04849743) | marine metagenome | isolation source: floating plastic debris | place: Pacific Ocean | collected 2008-08-30 | study: EMG produced TPA metagenomics...
AACCCCAAGTACTATTCATATAATCAAATACAGAATCCTGACTTGTTTTTTTATATTTATTAAGAGTCTTAATATCTCTAATTCCTGTAATAGCCATTATGATATGATCGGGCATTCCTTTTTCTGACGAAAGCGTTATAAATGTCCTACGAGCTGTATGGCTAGTAATTAACTCCCACTTCTCATAATACTCTATATCCTTTTGACTACCTCGGTATGTAATTTTTTTTACTTTTTCGTTGATTTCTGCCTCTTTACATATTTCCTTGACATGAGGATTAAATTTTTGAGTAGAAATTGAAGGAATTTCCCAATCATATTTTTCTAATAAGTCTTTTAACTTTTTATGCAATGGTATAAAACTTTCTCGTTCTGTTTTTTCTGCTTTCTTAATAATTATCTCTCCCTTTTTTGTCTTTATAACATCCTCTCTTTCGAAAATAGAATAGTCAGAATATCTTTGACCAGAATATACTCCTATCAAAAAAACATCTCTAGTACGCTCTAAAGATTCTCTGCTTAGTTTTATTTCTTCTATCTTTTGTATTTCTTCATCAGTCAAATGAACATCGTCTGTATCGTAATCACGAATTGGATTTTTTAAATCAATGAGATCAAACTTGAAATTCTTTTTTAACCAATTAAAAAAAGTAAGCAATAGTTTAATGTGCCTGTGAAGCGAATTATCATTATACCCTTTTACATTTACACTAATTGATATTTTCAGCTCTTTAGCTTTTTTTCTATCAACCAAATTTGGAAAATCCCTTAAAAAGCCACAATAAGAGTCTAGCCAGTTTTCATTAACTTCACTCACAATACTATCTTTTCCGAGATAAAAGTCAAATAAAATTAACTTATTTCTTAAATTATTATATTTATTAATCCAGTTTACTGAAACTGACTTATTCTTTTTCTTTGTTTCAATATAAAAATCGACACCCTTACTTAGTATACTGGATATATTTTTATCTTCTTTTCTATAATCATATTTGAATTCCTTATTGAAAAGTTCTTTTAATTCGGCTCTTTCTATTTTATTATTTTTTGCTTCAAAATTAGAAATTGTATTCTCAAGAAAACCTTTATAATTATCAAGAACTAAAGATATTTGTTTTGATTTCTTTCCAGCACCTCCTCTTTTTAGTTTTGGATAACGAGATGTAGAATCCCACTCTTCCGGTAATATCTTTTGTCCTGTCGGATATTTAAAATATTTTTTTTCTCCTTTAATGTAGTATATCAAAATAATTGGTGTAGCTTTATTTGACTTTGGTTCTTTTAAATAGAAATACATAGACTGATTTTTTACAAATATAAAAAAAGGGAATTAAAAAGGGAATGTTTTTTTGTTTTTACCTATACTCAAAACTATAGAACCCAGCCAAAAACCCCAGTAAAACAAAGAGAAATATGCTTATTCTTCAAAATCAAGAACAACGACAAACAATATAATTTAGTGCTGGAGGCACCACCATAAAACCCCTTAGTTTACTAAGGGGTTTTTTAATTTTACACTATGAAATAACTTCTAAAATTTGCTTGATATTTTTTGATTTTCCCATAGAATAGTAATGTAAAACTGGAATATTATTTTTTATTAAATCTTTACTTTGTTGAATACACCATTCAACACCCACTTGTTTTACCTCCTCATTGTTTTTACATTTAATAATACTTTTAATCAGTTCGTCTGGAAAATCTACACTAAATCTATGTGGTATTAATTGTAGTTGCTTTTTTGTTGCCACTGGCTTCAATCCAGGAATTATAGGAACAGTTATTCCTGCTGTTCTACATTTTTCAACAAAATCATAATATTTTTGATTGTCGAAGAACATTTGCGTTACAATATAGTCTGCCCCGTTATTTATTTTCTTTTTTAGAAAATGAATATCCGAATCTAGACTTGGTGCTTCCATATGTTTTTCTGGATATGCTGCCACTCCTATGCAGAAATTTGTTTTACAAGAGTTTTGTAATCCATCATCTAAATATTTCCCAGTATTTAATTCATCTATCTGATTTACTAAATTACTAGCATATACATGGCCTTCTTTTTCTGCTTTAAAATATGTTTCACTTTTCACAGCATCTCCTCGTAAGGCCATAACATTATCAATTCCTAAAAAGTCTAAATCTATAAGAAAATTCTCAGTATCCTCCTTAGTGAAACCTCCACACAAAATGTGAGGTATTGCATCTACATTATATTTATTTTGAATTGCTGCACAGATACCAACTGTCCCCGGGCGTTTGCGTACAACTTGCTTTTTTAACAATCCATTTTCTAGTTCTTTATATTGATATTCTTCTCGATGATACGTAACATCAATAAAAGGTGGTTTAAATTCCATTAAAGGATCTAAATTTTCAAATATCGAATCAATGTGCTGACCTTTTAACGGTGGTAATATCTCAAAAGAAAATAATGTTTCTCCTTTGGCTTTTTGTATGTGTTCTGTTACTTTCATTATTAATTTTCTGTTAAATTAGGATTCAACCACTTTTTTGCTTCGTCAAATGTTATTTCTCTCCTATCTTTATAATCCTTTACTTGGTCTTCTTTAATTTTACCTAAACCAAAGTATTTTGCTTCTGAGTTTCCAAAGTAATATCCAGATACACTGGCTGCTGGCCACATTGCTAAACTATCGGTTAACTGGACTCCTATATTTTTTTCAACTTCTAATAATTTCCATATTGTTTTTTTCTCCAGGTGATCTGGACATGCTGGATAACCAGGAGCTGGTCGTATCCCTTTGTAATTTTCTTTTATTAATTCTTCATTAGATAACTTTTCATCTTCTGAATGTCCCCAATATTTTATTCTTATTTCTTTATGTAGATATTCTGCATATGCTTCAGCGAAACGATCGGCCAAAGCTTTGATCATTATAGCGTTATAATCGTCATTCTCTTCCTCATACTTTTTAGCTAAAGCTTCGGTTCCAAAACCTGTAGAAACACAAAAACAACCTACATAATCCTGTATTTTTGTTTCTTTAGGTGCTATAAAATCTGACAATGCTATATTGGGTACGCCAGCTTTCTTTTTAAGCTGTTGTCTTAGTGTTAGAAAAGTAGCTAAATGTTCATTTTCTTCATTGTAAACCTCAATATCATCTTGAATAGTATTTGCTTTAAATAAACCAAAGATTGCTTTTGCTTCTAATAGTTTTTTATCTATAATTTCTCTCAAAAGTATTTGGGCGTCTTCAAATAATTCAACAGCTTGTTCTCCTACTATTTCATCTTTCAAAATATTAGGAAACTTACCATGTAAATCCCATGATCTAAAAAATGGTCCCCAGTCAATGTAATCTAACAGTACTTCCAGTTCTAAACTTTCGATAATTTGAATTCCTAGCTGGTTGGGTTTTATGATTTCTGAAGTATTCCACTTTATTTGTAACTTATTTTCTCTGGCTTCTTCTATTGTTAAATATTCTTTTTTTCTAGTTCTGTTTAAGAACTGTATCCTGAACTTATCATACTCGTCTCGTAATTGATTTTTAAAGATCTTATTATTTTTATGCAATAAGTTTCCTACAATGGTTACTGCTCTAGATGCATCATTTACATGAACTACTGTATTTTGATATTTTGGTGCAATTTTTACAGCGGTATGGGCACGAGATGTTGTTGCACCACCTATTAAAAGTGGAATATTCATTTCTTCTTTTTCCATTTCATTAGCTAGGTACACCATTTCATCTAATGACGGCGTTATTAAACCACTCAGTCCTATAACATCTACATTCTCTGTTTTAGCTACTTCAATAATTTTTTCTGGTGGAACCATAACACCTAAATCTACTATTTCATAGTTATTACACCCAAGAACGACACTAACAATGTTTTTACCTATATCATGAACATCTCCTTTTACGGTTGCCATTAATATTTTTCCTGCTGTACTTACCTTTTCATCTTTTGATTCTTCAATAAATGGTTGTAAATAGGCAACTGCTTTTTTCATTACTCTTGCAGATTTTACTACTTGCGGTAAGAACATTTTTCCGCTACCAAACAAATCTCCAACGACATTCATTCCACTCATTAAGTGTTGCTCAATAACCTGAATTGGCTTTGAGACTAAATGTCTTGCTTCTTCAACATCTTCAACTATAAATGCGTCAACTCCTTTTACTAAACCGTAAGTTATTCGTTCTTGTAAATCCTTTTCGCGCCATTCCAATACTTTCGTCTCGTCTTCCTTTTTTACTCCTTTTACAGTTTCTGCAAAATCAAGCAATCGCTCAGTAGCATCGTTTCTTCTATTTAACAATACATCTTCAACACGAATTAACAATTCTTCAGGAATATTATCGTAAACTTCTAGCATCTTTGGGTTTACTATTCCTATATTCATTCCGTGTTGGATTGCATGGTATAAAAAAGCGGAATGCATCGCTTCTCGAACTGTATTGTTTCCTCTAAAAGAAAAAGACACATTACTTACTCCTCCTGATACACTAGCGTATGGTAAATTCTTACGAATCCATTCCGTAGCTTTGAAAAAATCAATTGCGTTGGTTTGGTGTTCTTCTATACCCGTGGCTACTGGAAATATATTCGGATCGAAAATAATATCTTCTGCAGAAAACCCTACTTCATTAACCAATACATCATAAGATCTTTTACAAATCTCTATTCTTCGTTCATAAGAGTCTGCTTGTCCTTTTTCATCAAAAGCCATTACAATTGTAGCAGCTCCATAACGTTTGATTAATTTTGCTTGTCGCTTAAACTCTTCTTCACCTTCTTTTAAGGATATTGAATTTACTACGCATTTCCCCTGAACTACTTGTAAGCCAGCTTCAATAATTTCCCATTTTGAGCTGTCGATCATTATAGGTATTTTGGAAATATCTGGTTCAGATGCTATTAAATTCAAAAAGGTTGTCATAGCATATACACCGTCCAACAATCCTTCATCCATATTAACATCTAGAATTTGAGCTCCTCCTTCAACTTGATCTCTTGCTACTTCTAATGCCTCTTGATAGTTCTCTTCTTTTATTAATCGTAGAAATTTTCTAGACCCTGTAACGTTAGTTCGCTCTCCTACATTAATAAAATTACTTTCAGGCGTAACCACTAAAGGTTCTAAACCAGATAAGGTTAAATACTTTTGACAATCACTCTCCATGTTAATTTTGATTTGTTTTTCTTGGCTGAAAATTTTTCACTGATTCAGCGATAGCATTGATATGCTTTGGTGTAGTTCCGCAGCATCCTCCGATAATATTAATAAGTCCTTCTTGAAGATAGTTCTCTATTAATCTTTGCATCTCTTGAGGAGACTGATCATATTCTCCAAATGCATTAGGTAATCCTGCATTAGGATGCGCTGAAGTATAAAAGTTTGTGTTTCTCGATAATCTTTTCAAATAAGGTTGTAATTGTTCTGCGCCCAATGCACAATTGAAACCTACACTTAACAATGGTATATGAGAGATAGAAATTAAAAAAGCCTCAACCGTTTGACCAGATAGAGTTCTTCCGCTTGCATCTGTTATTGTACCTGAAACCATAACGGGAATATCACAATTACGTTCTTCCTTAACTTCTTCTATAGCAAACAAAGCGGCCTTAGCATTTAAGGTATCGAAAATAGTTTCTACTAATAAAAGGTCAACTCCCCCATCAATTAATGCTTCAACTTGCTGTTTGTAAGCTTTACGTAATTCTTCAAAAGTTATCGCTCTATATTCTGGCTTATTGACATCTGGAGACAGACTTGCTGTTCTATTTGTTGGACCAATGCTTCCTGCTACAAACCTTGGTTTTTCTGGTTCTTTTACAGCAAATTCTTCTGCTACTTCTTTCGCAATTTTTGCAGATTCATAATTGAGTTCGTACACCAAATCTTCCATTTGGTAATCTGCCATGGCAATAGTAGTTCCTGAAAATGTATTGGTTTCTACAATATCAGCTCCAGAAGCGAAATATTTTCTATGCACTTCTTTTACAGCTTCTGGCTGTGTTAAAGATAATAAGTCGTTATTCCCTTGTAAAGGTGTTGGATATGTTTTAAATCGTTCTCCGCGAAAATCTTCTTCAGTAAATTTATATTCCTGAAGCATTGTTCCCATAGCACCATCCAGTACTAGAATTTTGTTTTGTATTTCTTTGTAAATATTTGACATTCCTGATATTTAAAAATGATGTTATCAGGAAAAGAAGAAGTAAAATTCTTTCCGTTATCTCTCTGTTTTTAAGCAGTAGAATTTAGCACCTTCTTTGTTTGCACAAAGGGTTGCTAAGGTTTCGCAGGGTCTATTCCCTCCACCTTTCTTGATAACATTATTAAATTAATGAACTATAATTGTTGCAAATCTATTAGATTATTTGTTACCATACAATAGTTTAGTTACTTTTCTATTAAAAATTAAACGTTTCTTTTATTAATTATATATGTCTGAAGACAAATATCTATCACCTCTGTCACAGATAATTGCTACGATGATACCTTCTTCTATTGTATCTGCTAATCTCAGAGCAGCAGTAACTGCACCTCCGCTACTCATTCCTGAAAAAATCCCTTCTTCTCTTGCTAAGCGAATCGTCATTGCTTTAGCTTCTTGTTGATTTACTTCTAAAATTTCATCAATTTTCTCTCTTTTAAAAATAGCAGGTAAGTATTCTTGTGGCCATTTTCTAATTCCAGGAATTCTTGCACCTTCTTTTGGCTGAACTCCAACAATAGTTACAGCTTCATTTTGTTCTTTCAAATAATCTGAAACTCCTGTAATGGTTCCAGTTGTTCCCATTGCAGAAACAAAATGTGTTACTCTTCCTTCTGTATCTCTCCAAATTTCTGGTCCTGTAGTGGTGTAATGAGCTTTGGGATTGTCGAGGTTATCAAATTGATTCAGCCTAAAATACCCTTTTTTATATTTCAATTTTAATGCATAATCTATGGCACCTTCCATTCCTTTATCTGAAGGTGTTAAAATTACCTCTGCTCCGTAGGCTCTCATTGTTTTTACTCTTTCAATAGTAGCATGTTCTGGCATTACTAATACCATATGTACACCTAATACTTTTGCCATTAAAGCTAATGCTATTCCTGTGTTTCCGCTTGTGGCTTCTACTAAAGTATCTCCTTTCTTTATGTTTTTTTTCTTTATTGCTTCAGAAATCATAAAGTACGCAGCTCTGTCTTTTACACTACCACCTGGATTATGACCTTCTAACTTTAAAAATAAGCGAACATTCTTTTTATTTATAATATTTGTAGCTTCTACTAATGGGGTATTTCCTACAAAATCTGTTATATTTTTTGTCTTCATTCTATATTCTTTTTGACTAATTATTTAGCATAAGATGCTCTTGTGACAATTCTATTTTCTGAATCGTATGTAACTACTGATCCATCTGGAATTGAATCTATAATGCATACGTTAGCCCCAATAATACTATCTTTCCCTATTACTACATTGCCTCCTAATATTGTTGCATTTGCATAAATAGTTACATTACTTCCTATGGTTGGATGTCTTTTAGTTGAGGCTAATTCTTTCTTAACTTGTAATCCTCCTAACGTTACTCCTTGATAAATTTTAACATTAGCATCAATAATAGTTGTTTCTCCAATCACTATTCCTGTTGCGTGATCTATAAAAAAAGATGCTCCTATAACTGCTCCTGGATGAATATCAGTTCCTGTTAAACTATGTGCATACTCGCTCATCATTCTTGGTAGAATAGGAACCTTCATTCTATACAAAGCGTTACTTAATCGATACACTGCTATCGCATGAAAACCTGGATATGCTAAGTAAACTTCTTCTAAGCTTTTACAGGCAGGGTCTGTTTTCTCGAAGACTTGGGCATCTAAATCTAATTTTTCTCTAATTTCACAAAACAATTCTTGGTAGTTCTTCCAAGTATTAGATGCCTTGGGTATAAATAGTCCTTTGCATATCTTGACAAATATTTGCTCTAAATGGTTGGCTTTCTCTTCACAAACATCATTAAATAACGCGTAAAATAATTGCTTTGTAAAAAGTGCTACATCATCTTTTAATGATAAATCATAATGTGTAAATTTCATTTTTAGATTCCTTTAATAATTTCAACTTTCTGGTGCTAATTCAATTTCTAAACCTTCTAATTCTGAAGTAATTTGAATTTGACATCCTAGTCTGCTATTATCTTTTACGTTAAATGCTTCAGATAACATTGCATCTTCATCGTCAGTCGCTTGTGGAAGCGTGTGATTTGATGCTATATAACATTGGCAAGATGCGCACATCGCTATTCCTCCACAAATTCCTACAGTTCCCTCTGGCGCTAACTCATACGATCGAATAATTTCCATCAAATTCATATTCATATCCGTCGGAGCAAGCACCTCATGAATTACACCTTTTCTGTCTTTTATTCTAATTATAACATCTTGTTCCATCGCTTATTCAATAGCTTTTACAACTGCCTTTGGCGCTTCTTTTTTAGTTCCGTCAAATCCTTGAACACCACCTACTGTTGTATATTTCATTACATATTTTTTATCTGGGTGGATACGTTGATAAGCACTTTGACACATTAATGTTGCTTCGTGAAACCCACAAAGGATTAACTTTAACTTACCTGGATATGTATTTACATCTCCAATCGCATAAATTCCAGGAATATTTGTTTGATAATCTAGAGCGTTATTTACTTTTATTGCATTTTTTTCGATTTCTAATCCCCAATCTGCTATCGGGCCTAATTTTGGTGATAATCCGAATAGCGGTATAAAATGATCCGTATCTATTATAAATGGTTCTTTGCCTTTTTGCTCTATTACAACTCCGGTTACGTGGTTATCTCCTAAAATTCCTTTTACCTCTGCAGGAGTAATTAAGTTGATTTTTCCTAAATTTTTTAATTCTTGTACTTTTTCTACTGAATCTAAAGCCCCTCTAAATTCATTTCGCCTATGAATTAAAGTTACAGACTTTGCTACATCGGATAGGAAGATTGACCAATCTAATGCTGAGTCTCCTCCACCAGCAATAACTATATCTTTATTTCTATATAGCTCAGGTTCTTTTATCATATATTCTACTCCATACTCTTCAAAATTTTTTATGTTATCTATCTTAGGTTTACGTGGTTCGAAACTTCCTAAACCACCAGCTATTGCTACTATTGGAGCATGATGTTTTGTTCCTTTATTTGTTGTAACTATAAATGTTCCATCTTCTTGTTTGTCTATAGTTTCTGCGCGTTCTCCCAATGTAAATCCTGGTTCAAATTGTTTTATTTGCTCCATTAGATTCTTTGTAAGATCATCTGCTAAAATTTCTGGATATGCAGGGATATCATAAATTGGTTTTTTAGGATAAATCTCCGAACATTGACCTCCTGGCTGTGCCAAAGCATCTATCAAATGGCATCTTAATTTTAATAATCCTGCTTCAAAAACTGTAAATAATCCTGTTGGTCCGGCGCCTATTATTAGTATATCTGTTTGTATCATTTTTTTCTATTTAACTAAACTCTCTGTCAGTTTATTTAATCGCTCTACTTTTTCTTCAAAATTCCCTTTAATTGTCTTTCTATAACTATTTAAATTTTCTACCAACTGATTCACTTCCTCTGGTATTACTTCTTCAAAAAATTGTCGTAATCGTTTTGCTGTTGTTGGTGATTTTCCATTGGTTGAAATTGCAACTTTAACATTGCCTTTAGTAACAATTCCTCCCATATAAAAATCACAAAATGGTGGATTATCTGCTAAATTGACCAGCTTACTTTGTACTCTACAATCATGATAAATCTCAAGGTTTACTTCTTCTATATCAGTCGTTGCTATTACAATATGCTTGTCTTTTAAATACTTTTTATTGTAACTATCTCTTAGTATTGAAACATCAGCTTGTTGAGCTATTTTAAGTGTTCTTTCTCTAAAAAAAGGAGCCACTAGTGTAACTTTTGCATTTGGACTGGACTTTAGTAAAAAGCTTAATTTTTCTTCTGCTACATAACCTCCTCCTACAATTAACACCTCTAGTTCTTTTACTTTTAAAAAAACTGGATACAAATTATTTCTTTCTTGTTTCATAATTAAACGACTTCCTTTAAAACAATTTCTTGTTGAATTTGCAATAACTTTTCTCGATGCTTAACCACGCTTCCAAAAACTATGATTGCTGGGTTATCTAGCTTCTTCTCTTTTACTATGCTTTCTATAGAATTTACCGTACCGATTCCTATTTGTTCATCTTTTGTAGTTCCGTTTTGGATTATAGCTACGGGCAAATCATTTTTTCTTTCTTTTTTGAATAATGAAACTATTTCATTAAGCTTACCCATTCCCATTAGAATAACAACTGTAGCATTTGATTTAGCTGCCAAGGCTATGTCATTTGATAACTGATGTTCTTTTGTTGTTCCTGTGATTACCCAAAAACTTTCTGAACTTCCTCTTTTAGTAAGTGGAATATTTTGATATGCAGGAACTGCTAATGATGAGGAAATCCCTGGTACTATAGCCACTTCTAATCCATTTTTAGCTGCATATTCCATTTCTTCCGCTCCTCGACCAAAGATGAATGGATCACCTCCTTTTAATCGAATTACGTGTCCGTGCGAAAATGCTCTTGATACAATAAGTTCGTTAATTTGTTCTTGCTGATAACGATAGCAGCCTCTGCGTTTTCCTACAAAAATTAATTCTGTTTGTGAACTAACATATTCCAATAGCTTTGGATTTACCAAAGCATCGTATAATACTACATTTGCATTTTCTAACGCTTTTATTCCTTTTAGTGTTATTAATTCAACATCTCCAGGACCTGCTCCAACTACTGTTAATTTTGGCTGCCTATTCATGACTATATTTTTAATTTTCTACTATACTTTTTCTATAAATATCTACTGCTTTATAAAATGTTTTTGCTGTATTTAAATACGCTTCTGAGAAAGCTCTTGTAGGTTCATTTTTATTAATTTGATACACTAAGTTTGATAAAGAGTTTGGTAATTTAACTTTATTCGTAGCTATAAAAACTTCGTCAAAGTTTTTCACAATACCAGCTTGCGTGTTTGTTTTTGCTCCTTCTGATGTAAGTAGTGCTTTGGCTGTATTTATAATTGCTGTATAAGAATGGTAAATACTGTCCGACCATTGTTCTTTCAAGAATGCTTGTTCCGCATTTTCTAGCTTTTCTTCACTCTCAAAAAGTAATGTTGCTACTAAATCTATTACGACACCAGCACATTCTCCAACACCTATAGCTTTTACATAATTCTTATCGTGCCCCCAATCAATAAACTCGTCTTCTTTTAAATTCGATGTATCGGATAGCTCTTTTAAAAGATTGTAGAAATATGTTTTCCCTTTCCTATCGTAATAGTTCAGAAAGCTTTCTTTTTGTTCCTTCTCTAATTCAAAATCATTTAATAGAACTCTAAGTGCTTGCGGACCTCTTTTACTTGGTATTTTAATTAGTTTATCTGAGAAACGTCCTTTTCCATTTCCTAAAATTCCTCCTCCAATTAATACTTGTAATGCTGGTGCTAATAGGTTACCTACTTTTATAGACATTCCTTGAAAACCAATATGCGCTATATTATGTTGCCCACATGCATTCATACATCCACTTATCTTTATTGTAATTTCTTTACTCTTTATATATTCTGGGTATTCCGTTTTGAATACACGTTCTAATTCCTTTGTTATTCCTGTGCTACTTGCTATTCCTAAATTACAGGTATCTGTTCCTGGGCATGCTGTAATATCTGTTGAACTATTATATCCTGCTTCTGTAAAACCTAATTTCTGTAATTCACTATAGAAAAATGGCAAATACGCTTCTCTTACGTGACGGATTAATATATTTTGACGTAGTGTAAAACGTAATTCATTTGCTGCATATTTCTTAATTAGATCAGCCAACAAACGTGCTTTATCTGTATAAAAATCTCCTAAATGAACTTTAATTCCTATCGCATATAACCCTTCTTGTTTCTGCTGTATAACATTTGTTTCTTTCCATTGACTATATGCTTTCTTATCTGAAATAATAGCATTAGGAACTTCTTCCGAACTAAAATCTATCGGTTTTTCAAATTCACTTAAACTAATTCTATACGATTTATATGCCAACGCTTTTCGCTCTTCCTCTACAAGTGTTAAAAATTGATCTAAACCTATATCTTTTAATAAGAATTTCATTCTGGCTTTTGCTCTTTTTGAACGTTCTCCATAACGATCAAATACTCTTAAAACACCTTCAACTGTAGGAATTAATAAGTCTTCTTCTAAAAACTCATACATAGTATCCGCATGACGTGGTTGTGAACCTAATCCTCCAGCTAGCATTACCTTAAACCCTCTAATCTTCTTGTTTTCAATTGTCTTTATTTTTGCTATAAAACCAAGATCGTGCATAAAACTTATCGCTGTATCTTGTGCTGTAGCAGAAAAAGAAATCTTAAACTTTCTCCCCATTTCTTGACAAATTGGATTTCTTAAAAAAAATTGAAATACTTCGTGTGCATAAGGTGTTACATCAAAAGGTTCTTCAGGATTTATACCTGCCGTTTCTGAAGCCGTTACATTACGAACTGCATTACCGCAAGCTTCACGTAAGGTTATATCGTCTTTCTCTAACTGGGCCCATAATTCTGGTGTTCTGTCTAAACTCACATAATGAATTTGAATATCTTGGCGTGTGGTTATGTGTAAACGACCGCGTGAATATTCATCAGAAACATCTGCTATTCTATGTAATTGTTCACTTGTAACTTTTCCGTAAGGGAGTTTTATACGAATCATTTGTACTCCTAATTGACGTTGACCATAAACTCCTCTGGCTAAACGTAAACTCCTAAAGCGTTCGTCATCTAGCTTTCCTTCTTTAAATAATTGTATTTTTCGTTCTAATTCTAAGATATCTTTCTCTACAAGTGGATTTTCTATTTCTGATCTAAAACTTTGCATCGTATTTTGGTTATTTAGCTTACAAAAGCATTTATAATTTAGTTATGTAAGAATTCTTGTTTTATCAATAATTCTTTTTCAGTTTCTACATTTTCATCATCTGGCACACAACAATCTACAGGACAAACTGCTGCACATTGTGGTTCTTCATGAAAACCTTTACACTCCGTACATTTATCAGGAACTATGAAATAGTACTCATCTGAAATTGGTTCTTGTACTTTATCTGCATTAATTGAATTTCCTTGTAATGAAGTTATCACTCCTTGTAATGAGGTACCTTCATTATATTTCCATTCTACTGCTCCTTCGTAAATTGCAGTGTTTGGACACTCTGGTTCACAAGCTCCACAATTAATGCATTCGTCTGTTATAATAATTGCCATTAGTTCTTTTGTTTATTTTATAAATCCAACTCCTGCTGTATTATTAGTTTTGGTATTAATTAATATGAAAGTTCCATTTGCTTTGTTTTCTTTAAAACTGTCTACAAATAACGATTTGCTAGTTTTTAATGAAATTTCACCAATCTCGTTTAATGATAATTGTTCTGGTTGATCTTGTTTTCCTGAAAAATCTGTGTGAATTAATGAACTTAAACCTGTTATCTTAACTTGTGCTTCATTTACACCATGTTTTATGTAATACTTATCTGCTAGTTTCAGTGGTGTTTTGTCCATCCAACAAATGGTTGCATCTAGTTCTCTAACTATTTTCGGTTCTTCTCCTTGTTTAACCAACATGTCACCTCTGCTAATATTTACATCATCTTTAAGAGTAATATTTACTGAACTTCCTTTTTTTCCTACTTGATACTCTTTATCAAAAAAGTGAATCTTTTTTATTGTTGAATTGGTTCCTGATGGTAAAACAGTTACTTTATCGCCAACAGCTAAATCTCCTCCGTATAGTTTACCAGCATATCCTCTAAAATCATGATAGTTTTCTGTTTTTGGTCTAATTACTGTTTGTATTGGGAAACGAGTTTGAGAATAGTCTTGAGTATCATTAAGATGTAAACCTTCTAAATACTCTAAAAGGCTTTTGCCAGTATACCAAGAAATCTTAGTAGACTTTTCTACTACATTATCTCCATGTAATGCAGAAATTGGGACAAACTTTATGTTCTGGTTTTGATATCCACTTTTATCCGCTATGAATTTGATTTCTTCTTTTATCTGATTAAATTTTTCTTCAGAATACTCCACCAAATCCATTTTATTAACAGCAATAATTATGTCTTTAACGCGTAATAAATTATTGATAAAGAAATGACGATACGTTTGCTCTACTACTCCATTTCTAGCGTCTACCAGTACAATTGATACTTGGGAATTAGATGCTCCTGTAACCATATTTCTGGTGTATTCTATATGACCAGGAGTATCGGCAATGATGAAGCTTGTATTAAGTGTAGAAAAATAAATATGAGCTACATCTATTGTTATCCCTTGTTCACGTTCCGCGACTAAACCGTCTGTAGCTAATGAGAAATCTAAGTAATCAAAACCTCTTTGTTTACTTTTTTCTCTTATTGCTTGTAATTTATCTTCAGTTAAAGACTTTGTGTCGTATAAAATACGTCCGATTAAAGTACTTTTTCCGTCGTCTACACTTCCTGCGGTTGCTATTTTTAATACATTCATTTTATGCTTTATTTTTTTTAGAAGTATCCTTGTTGTTTTCGTTTTTCCATAGCTGCTTCTGAACGTTTGTCATCTATCCTTGCTCCTCGCTCAGAAATTGTTGATGTTCTTATTTCTTTAACAACAGTTTCAATATTTTCAGCTTTCGACAATACAGCTGCGGTACAACTCATATCGCCCACTGTTCTAAATCGTACGATTCTTTCTTTTACTTCTTCATCTTTTTCTCTAAAAACTATATCATCATTTGCAGACCATATTAAACCGTCTCTTATAAAAGTTTCTCGTTTGTGTGCGAAATAAATAGATGGGATTTCTATTTTTTCCTTTTGGATATATGACCAGACATCTAACTCAGTCCAATTTGAGATTGGAAAAACACGAACATTCTGCCCCAACGCTATTCTTCCATTTAACATATCAAATAATTCTGGACGTTGATTTTTTTCATCCCATTGTCCAAAATCATCTCTCACTGAAAAAATCCTTTCTTTTGCTCTTGCCTTTTCTTCATCTCTTCTTGCCCCTCCTATACATGCGTCGAAACCAAATTCTTCAATAGCGTCTAATAGTGTTGCAGTTTGAAGTCCGTTGCGACTAGCGTACTTTCCACTCTCCTCTTTTACCTTTCCTGAATTTATAGTGTCTTGAACATTTCGTACAATCAATTCAACACCCAACTCTTCAGCTAAGCGGTCTCTAAATTCGATAGTTTCTGGAAAATTATGTCCAGTATCAATGTGCAATAATGGAAAAGGTATTTTCGCTGGATAAAATGCTTTTTGAGCTAACCTAACTAAGGTTATACTATCTTTTCCTCCTGAAAATAATACTACTGGTTTTTCAAATTGAGCAACCACTTCTCTAAAAATATATATGGACTCACTTTCTAGAGCTCCTACCTTTATATAATTTGTATTCATAACTTGATCTTTTAAATATGTAAACCACATTCTCTGTTACTTTCTACTTTTGTTGGATCGAAATACTCAAATTCATTTGGTAAATTGTGTTCTTCTAAATAATTATCTAGTTTAACATCTGACCAATTGTAAAAAGGACTGACCTTTAAAATTCCGTCTTTACTTTTTGAAATAATGTCTATACTATCTCTAAAAGCGGTTTGTCCTTTTCTAAGGTTTGTAAACCATATATCTGGCTGGTGTTCTTCCATGGCTCTTTTAAAAGGTTCTAGTTTTACTTGCTCAGTAAATAGTGAATGGTTTGAATCATCTATTGTTGGTATTCCTAGTGTACAATTTCTGTACGCTGTAGTTTGCTTGGGTACGTATAGGTGAATATTTAATTCCAAACTGTTAATTAATTTTTCAGCATGTGCATACGTTTTAGGAGTATTGTATCCTGTATCACACCAAATCACTTTAATGTTATTATCTAATTGCTTTACTGCATGTAAAATTGAAGCTTCATAGGGCCTGAAATTTGTAGTTATCACTGGCTTTTCTGCTATTGATAAGGCCCAAGAAACAATCTCTTCTGGTGTTTTATTCTCTAGTTGTTTATTTATTTTTTCTAAATCCATTATTTCTATATTAGTTTTTTACCCCACTTAATAGTGTTCCAAATTCTCTCATGAAAAAAATACAATACCATCTTTGTAACTAATTCAATGGCTCCTATTGAAAAAGCTGTTCTAATTTCTCCTGTTATTAACCAAGAAATAAGAACGGTATCTATTGTACCAACAACTCGCCAACTAATTGATTTTACAATGCTTCTTACTGTTTTTTCTGAACGTTCTTTAACGTTATACTCTATTTTATTCTTGATTATTTGTTTTACAATCATTTTAAAACATATTTACCCTATCGGGATAATAGGATTATAAATAAAAAATTAATTTCCTGATTATTTACAATCAGAAACTAATAGGTATTATATTGTTTTATATGTGTTTATTTACACAAGATTTTCCAATGTCGTATTTCGTAATACTTCCAATGTATTGTCTCTAACTTTTATCATTAATTTGTGTATTGAACAAGCATCCTCGTCTGGACAGTCGTCACACTTTTCATAAAAGTTTAAACTAACACATGGTACCATTGCTATAGGACCTTCAAGGGTTCTAATGACTTCTGTCATTTTTATATTATTCGCTTCTTTCAGCAAATAATAACCACCGCCTTTTCCTTTTTTAGCACCAAGGAATCCTGCTTTACGTAAGGTAAGTAAGATACTTTCTAAAAATTTATGAGAGATATTCTCTTGTTCCGAAATCGTTGCTATTTGTACTTTTACTCCTTTGTCTTGCTTAGCAATAAAAGTTAGTGCCTTAATTCCGTATTTAGTTTTTTTAGAAAGCATATCACAAAAATACACTTTTATTTACTCCTTAATTATTCAATGCTTGATTTAAATCGTTAATAATATCTTCTACATTTTCTAATCCTATGGAACAACGAACTAAACCATCAGTTATTCCTACTTCTAACCTATCTTCTATACTTAATTTACCATGTGTTGTAGAAGCAGGATGTGTTACTATTGTTCTTGTATCTCCTAGATTGGCCGATAACGAACACATTTTTATTTGGTTTAAAAAATTACGTCCCGCTGTTAAACCTTCTTTTATTTCAAAGGCTACAACGTTACCTCCTAAACGCATTTGTTTTTTTGCTATTTCATATTGTGGATGTGATTTTAAAAATGGATATTTTACTGTATTTACTTTAGGGTGTTTTTCTAAAAATTGTGCAACTTTCAATGCATTCTCACAATGTTTTTCCACTCTTACTGATAAGGTTTCTAAACTTTTAGACAATACCCAAGCATTAAATGGAGACATTGCTGGCCCAGTATTTCTTGAAAATAAATAAATCTCTCGAATTAAATTTGATTTCCCTACTGTAACTCCTCCTAACACTCTTCCTTGTCCGTCAATTAATTTTGTTGCTGAATGAATTACTAAATCTGCTCCGTATTTAATTGGATTTTGCAGGTATGGTGTTGCAAAACAATTATCTATAACTAGTAGTAGGTTGTGTTTTTTTGCTATGGTACCCAGAACTTCTAAATCTAGAATATCAACAGCAGGATTTGTTGGTGTTTCTGCATATAGGATTTTACTATTTGGCTGAATTAAACTTTCAATTTTTTCAAGTTCTGTTATCTTGAAATAGCTTGTCTTAATATTCCACTTAGGCAAAAACTTGGTAAACAAACTGTGTGTAGAACCAAATACTGAGCGACATGAAACTATATGATCTCCTGAATTTAATAAAGCTCCAAATGTGGAAAAAACTGCTGACATTCCTGTAGCAAAAGCATAACCAGATTCTGCACCTTCCATTGCTACTATTTTATCTACAAATTCCGTTGTATTTGGATTTGAAAATCTACTATATAAGTTCCTTTCCTTCTCTTCTGCAAATGAAGCTCTCATTTCTTCTGCATCTTCAAAGACAAAACTAGATGTTAAATACAATGGTGTAGAATGTTCTAAAAACTGAGAACGTTCTGTTTGCTTTCTTACCGCAAGTGTTTCAAAATTTTGACTCATCTTTTTCTATTAATTATTGTCTTTTACTAATCGAAGAATGTCTCCAAATACTCCTCTAGCAGTTACTTGAGCTCCTGCTCCTGCTCCTTGAATTACGATGGGCTGCTCTCCATAAGATTCTGTATAAATTTCAAAAATAGCATCAGAGCCTTTTAAGCTTCCCAAAGGTGAACTACTTGGTACTGAAACCAGTTTGACATCTAAATTTCCTTTTCTTTGAAATAAATCTCCATATAAATCGCCTATGTATCTTAACACATGGCCTTCTTCTTGTGATTCTTTCTGCTTTTGGAAAGTAGCATTCAATACCTCTAAATCTTCCAAGAAATCTTTTGCCTCTATTTTTCTGTACGCTTTGGGTATTAAATTTTCAATTTGTATGTCTTCAAACTCATTCTCAAGATCTAACTCTCTTGCTAGAATCAATAACTTTCGTGCTACATCATTCCCGCATAAATCTTCTCTCGGATCTGGCTCTGTAAACCCATTATCTATTGCTTCCTGTAAAACTTTTGAAAATGTAACTTCTTCAGAAGAAAACTTGTTGAACAAATAACTTAACGATCCTGAAAAAACGCCTCTTATCCTTGTTATATTTTCACCAGAATCATGTAATAATTTTAACGTATCAATTAATGGTAAACCTGCACCAACGTTAGTTTCATATAAATACTTTTTCTTATTGTTTTCTAGTGTTTTTCTTAAATCTTTATAAAAGTCATATGATACCGTATTTGCTATTTTATTCGAAGAAACCAAATCAAAACCCGCTTCTATTAATGGTGTGTAGTTTTGTATGAAATCTTTACTTGCTGTATTATCAACTGCAATTAAATTTTCAAGATGGTATTCCTTTGCAAAAGTGATTACATTGTCTACTAACGTATTACTATCCTTACTAAACTCTAAATCATCCTTCCAGGTTACTGTTACTCCGTTTTTAGCAAACAATACTCTTTTTGAATTTGTTATTGCGAACACATTTAGCTGAATCTTCCGCTTCTCTAAAATTGCTTTTGTGTTTTCAAGGATTTGATCAATTAATGCACCTCCAACTAATCCTTTACCAAAAACTGCGATGTTAATTTTTTTTGCAACATCAAAAATTTGTCCGTGAATAACATTAATTGCTTTGTGTAAATCTTTCTTTTTTACAACTAAACTTACATTTTTCCCTGAAATTGCATTATTGAAAAGTAATGGAACTATCTGATTTTTAATTAAAGCATTATACGGTTGATGGAATTCGCTTAAATCTTGTCCAATTATTGATATTACAGCTACATCATCTATAATCGTTATTTCATGCACATCTCTATTCAATAAGTCCGCTTCGAACTCTAATTCTAATGCTTTTACCGCTAACTCAGCCTTGTTTTTATTAACCACTAAACCTATTCCTCTTTCCGAGGAACCTTGAGATATTATACTTACACTAATCCCGTGATTACTTAAAGCCTTGAATATCCGAGCATCTACACCTGCCTTTCCTAACAAACCTCTTCCTTCGAAATGTAATAACGAGACATTTTCTAAAACGGATAGTGATTTAATTCCTTTAGAAGTAGATTTAGCTGTTATTAGGGTTCCTTTATCTTTTGGATTAAAAGTGTTTAATATGCGTAAATTAATATTCTTTTCAAGTAATGGAATTATTGTTTTAGCATGCAAAATGTTTGCTCCAAAATTTGCTAATTCATTTGCTTCTGAAAATGATAATTCTTCTATTTTTCTAGCCTCAGGAACCAAATCTGGATTAGCTGTAAAAATTCCATTGACATGTGTGAAATTTTGTAACTCTTCTGCATCCAAATAATTTGCTAATAATGAAGCTGTATAATTACTTCCATTTCTACCTAAAGTAGTTGTCTCATTTTTTATATTAGAAGCTATAAAACCAGTTACTACATTGACAGTAGCTCCATTATATTTTTTAAAGTATTCTCTTACATTCTCTTTTGAAACTTCTAATACTGATTGTGTACTCCCTAATGAATTGTCTGTTTTTAATAGCGTTCTAGCATCAGTGGCATTTGCTTGAATTCCCTTTTGATGTAGTAATTCTGTTACCGTTTTGATAGCAAGCAATTCTCCTTGTGCTAATACTTCATCTTTAATTTTACGACTATAATCTCCTAATAGATGTACGCCTTCAAAAAGATTCTCTAAATGATTAAATTCAGCTGTGAAATCAACTAAAGGTGTTATTTTAGTTTGTTCATACTTAAAGTTTTCTAATTGCTCTTTATAGGCTTCTTGTTTAGAAGCTTTTTCCAAAATATCTTCCAGCTCATTAGTGGCATTACCTCTTGCAGAAACTACAATTGCTATATGCTCGCCATCGTTTATCTTTTCTTCTACGATAGCAGTTACGTTTTGTATTCCTTCATTTGATAATGACTTTCCACCAAATTTTAAAATCTTCATTCTTTCCTTTTTAGCTTTCGTATTGAAAATAGGTTCAATAATTTTACTCAACTGTTTGTATTCTATCAGAAAAGCATCATGCCCATGAATCGATTTAATTTCATTGTAAGTGACGTTGGCGTGTTTTGAAGCTAAAATCTTGTATGTTTCTCTATTTTCTTCAGCAGTAAAAAACATATCAGAATCGATTCCTATGATGTGAATAGCAGCTTCAATTCTATCAAATGAAAAATCGCTTTTCCCACGGGTAATATCTATTGTCTTTAATAATTGATTCATCAATTTATATGACGACAACTGATATCTTTTTTGCAACTTTTCGCCATGATGTAATAACCAACTCTCTACATTAAAAACTTTTAAATCTTTATTTCTAGATCGTTGAAATCGTTCTCTAAAAGATTTTGGTGTTCTGTAGCATAACATTGCATGCATTCTTGCGTCGTTTACTGGATTTGATGAATTTAATAATAATTGTTCTTGAATTTTACAGTTTGCTATTAACCAATCAGTAGATTTCCAATCACTAGCTATAGGTATAACATGCTTTGCTATTTTCGGATTAATTGTAATCATTTCCCAGGCAATACCTCCTCCTAATGATCCACCAACGATTGCAAAAAGCTCTTGAATTTTCAGTTCCTCTAATCCTAATAAAAATAAATTAGCAACATCTCGTGCTACAAAACTTTTATAATCTTCAATTACAAAACCGTCGTACCCATTACCCGGAATATTAAAGCTTAAAACCGTAAATTCCTTTGTATTTATTACTTTATCTGAACCTATTAAATCTTTCCACCAGCCTTCGTTTCCAGCAACATCGCTATTCCCTGTTAGCGCATGATTAACCACGACAACTGGTGCTTCGTGTAATGGCTTACCAAAAAGTTGATACGATAACGGTATGGTTATTACCTTCCCTTTCTCAGTAGTAAAATTAGATATAGTAACGCTTGTAATTGCTTCCATTTGATGTTATTAATGCACTTTATTGTGCTTGTACAACTGATGCTTTTACAACTTTGAAAGCATTTTCTAAATCTGTTTTTAAATCATCGATATTCTCTAATCCTACAGATAATCGAATTAAATCTTGAGTAACTCCTGCAGCTTCTTGTTCTTGCTCATTTAACTGTTGGTGCGTAGTACTTGCTGGGTGTATAATAAGTGATTTTGTATCTCCTATATTTGCTAACAATGAAAATAAACTCGTATTATCTGCGATAGCTTTAGCTGCTTCGAAACCTCCTTTTGCTCCAAACGTTACGATTCCACTTTGTCCTTTTTGTAAATATTTATCTGCTAATTCTTTGTACGCACTACTCTCTAAACCAGGATAGTTAACCCAAGCTACTTCTTCTTGTTCCTCTAACCATTTAGCAAGTATTAAAGCATTTTCACTATGCTTTTTTATTCTAATAGGTAATGTTTCTAATCCTTGAATGATCTGGAAAGCATTCGTTGGACTTAACGCTCCTCCAAAATCCCGTAATCCTTCTAGAATTAATTTAAAAGTGAAAGACGCTGCTCCTAAAGTTTCGTAGTATTTTAATCCGTGGTAACCTGCAGAAGGTTCCGTAAATTCTGGAAATTTTCCATTATCCCAATTAAAATTCCCTGAATCTATGATTACTCCGCCTAAAGAATTTCCTTGTCCTCCAATATATTTTGTTAACGAATGAATAACTATATCTGCTCCATGTTTTATCGGATTTAACAACGCTGGTGTTGCAACAGTGTTATCTACGATAAATGGTACTTTAGCGTTTTTTGCTTGTGAAGAAATAGCATCAAGATCTAGAACATCTAACTTAGGATTCCCTAAAGATTCAACGAAAAACGCTCTAGTATTTTCTTGTACTGCTTTTTTAAAGTTTTCAGGTTCTGAAGCATCAACAAAAGTTGTAGTTATTCCCAGTCTAGGTAATGTAACATTTAATAAATTATAGGTTCCTCCGTACAAGCTACTTGAGGCTACAATATGATCTCCTGCTTTTAGTAATGTTAATAATCCTGTGGAAATTGCTGCTGTACCTGAAGCAAATACTACTGCTCCAACTCCTCCTTCTAAAGCTGCCAAACGCTGCTGTAATACCTCGTTTGTTGGATTATTTAATCGTGTATATATAAACCCTAATTCCTTTAGCGAGAATAAATTTGCCGCATGATCAGAATTATTAAATACGTATGATGTTGTTTGATAAATTGGAACTGCTCTTGTTCCTCCTGTTTGCTGTACATCATGTCCTGCATGAAGTGCACTTGTCTCGAATTTTTGATCGCTCATTTTTCTTGTTTTTTGAGTTAATTAATAATTAAAACAAAGGCTAAAACACATCTTTTAAAGATGATGCTTATAGAAAAATGTTATTAAGAATTTAAAATAGTTTCTGAATAATTTTTATAGTAAGAAACTACGTTTAAGTTATCTATCCAATCAGTAAAATTAATACTTTGGTAGAATTTAGCACCTTCTTTGTATAGAACAAAGGGTTGCTAAGGTTTCATAGGGTCTATCCCTCCACCTTTCTTGATAACATTGTCAATAAGTGTTTGAACTTTGTGAATGCAAATATTCAATAAGAAATATGTAATATCCAAATTTTTTTGAACTTTTTTTTATTTTCTTTTAAACCTTTTACTTTTTACAAGGTCTTAGTAGTGTAAATATTTAAAACATAGAGTATGAAAAAAATAGCATTATTACTGGTACTTTGTTTAACAATATCAGTTTCGGCACAAAGAAGAAAAAAAGGTCAAAAATTATCAATTGAACAAAAAACAGAACTGGCTGTAAAACGCATGGCTGTTCATTTGGATTTAACTGAACGTCAGCAAAATAGAATCAAACCTATGCTTTCTAAAAAAATCATAAAACGACAAGAATTCAGAAAAAATAGAAAGAAAAATAAAACGCGTATTTCTGACGAAAAACGTTACGAGTTGAAAATGAAAAAATTAGATAATAGACTTGCTTTTAATAGTGAAATGAAACGAATATTATCTGATGATCAATATGAAAAGTTCAGAAAACATTCTGACAAAAAATTGAGAAAACTAAAGAAAAAAATGAAAAAGAGAAGAAAAAAACGTATCAACGATAGGATATAGTTTTTATAGTTAGATGATTGGTTAGTTTAGTTTAACCTCGGTTCTTTGATAGTGAACCGAGGTTTTTTATTAATAATTATCTAATATTAATTGGCAGACCTATTCCTATTCCAAATCTTAAATCCTTGTCTTCTCTATTTGGATCTAAATTCAAGTTTGTTCTGTCGATAAAAGTTTGAATGGTGACTATTGGTTCAGACTTATTTTTTCCTGTTACATTAAATAATACGCCTAGTCGCATAGGATATAACGCTACATCTTTTAAGAGACTTTCTCTGTTAAACTTTATGTTTTGATATCCTATTTTCCCAAATAAACCTACTGACTTAAAAGGGTAATAATACATTTCTAAATTAAATGCACTTCCAAAACCATATTCATAAGTATTGTTCCCTATAAAAGCTTTATCTGAATTTCCAAATGCTATTGGTGATCCGTTTACATCATTACCTAAAGGAGTGGTAATATCTAAAGTACTGGTTCTAAAGTTTGAAATATTAGAAGCTCTATTTAATGTTATTGAAATTCTAGAGAAAAAACGATGTGCTGCTAATTTATTTCTTGAGCCTTTACCTTTTTCATAACTATAATTTAATGATAAAGTTACTCCGTATATGTTTCCTCTTTCCTTTAAAAACATTTTTGAAAAAGTCTTGGTAGGGTCGTACTGAAAACGCTTAAAACTCTCCCTTTGATAAAAAGGACTTGCCCCTAGAAAAAACATATGGTTACTTTTCCATTCAGAAGCAGCGTTGGCTAATTCTATTTCGTTAATATCGTCCTCTAAAGTCGTTAAGATATAATTTTTTATTGTGGTGTAATCGTTGAGTATTTTACCTAAGTCTTTATTTGTAACTCGTATTTTATTGTAATCAGCACCATCAAGAGATTTTATGATTTGCACACCGTCGCCTTGAGTAATTTGTATGAGTTCTTCTAAGTTAATAGACATGTCTTTATCTAAATCGTACTCTCCTTGCCTATACTTAAACTCAACATTTTTAAGTTGTTCGTAACCTAGTTTTTGTCTTTTATTAATATAAATCCCAGATAGTCTTAAAATTTCTTCGGTAATCTTATTTCTCTCCTGATCAATTACGCCTATATTTTCTATAAGCAAACCATCCAAACGCTTAAAATCTGAATGTGCTTTTGCTATTAGTGATAATATTCGAAGTTTTGTGTTTACTTTTGTGAAGATTTTTTCTGAACGATACGTAGACCAACTTCGTAATGCTTTGTAATAATTTAATGTTACTTTTCCTTGTTCACTACCATTTTCAGTATCAAAGAAATATACACCATTACTAGCTGCTAAATCTGCTTCCATAGTAAATATACCGTCTTTTCCTGAGTACAGTAATCCATTAATTTTTATGTTACTCCCTTTTTCGTTTAGTGTAGCACTTAAGCCTTGTTGGGGTGAGTTTTCGCCTAAGAGTAAGTAATTGAAATCCTTAGCTATTTTTTTACTAAAAGCTTCTTTACTAACTAAATTAGACTTCTTTTCGAGTGTAATTTGCGATACTGAAACTGCTAAGCATGCAAAAAAAGTTATAATTGTAGTTACTGCTCTCATAATGAAATATTTTATGTAAAAATAAAAATGAAAACAACTTAAAATTATACCTATAAGTAAGTATTAAATACCTTTAAAATTAGTTTCAATCTGTTATTAATCTTCTTTAAACCAACTAGCGTACTTTACGTAATTATTAGCAATTCTGTTTACTTCACCTTCAGTTAGTTCTGGGGAAATATCCTTCACTTTTTTTGCTGGTACACCTGCATAAACACTACCACTTTTTATGTGTGTATTCTTTGTAACAACAGCTCCTGCTGCTATTATTGTATTACTCTCTACGATACAATCGTCCATAATAATACTTCCCATACCTACCAAAACATTGTCATGAATAGTACAACCATGGACTATCGCATTATGACCTATAGACACATTATTTCCTATTGTTGTTGGTGATTTTTGATAAGTTGCATGTATAACTGCTCCGTCTTGAATATTTACTTTATTGCCTACCTTAATGTAGTGTACATCTCCTCTGACTACTGCATTAAACCAAATACTACATTCTTTACCAAATATTACATCTCCTACGATAGTAGCATTTTCTGCGACATAACAATCTTCTGGAATTTGTGGTGATTTTCCATTTACTGATTTTACAACTGGCATAATTGGTTATTTAAAGTGAGCTAGCAAATTTGCTTTTTTTGAAGCAGATACTAAAATTTCTTTTCCGTTATTTAATTCTACACTTCCTCCTTTTCCTTTTTTGTACTTCACTACTGCATTTATATTTACTAAATACGATTTATGAATCCTGGCGAAACCATATACTTTTAAAATTTCTTCAAAGTACTTTAAAGTCTTACTCACGATTTTTTTTGAATTCTCAAAATGAATTTCTGTGTAATTATCATCTGCTTTACAGAAAACTATATCTTCAACATTTGCTACTTCAAAACCGTCTTGAACTGGAATTGTAATTTTTCCTTTTACTATTGCTGTTTTTGGAGCTAATACCTGATCCTGAAGTTCGCTTTCTTTCTTTTTTATTTCTGTTACTAAGTTTACAGACTTAATTAATTCATCTATTGATATTGGTTTTAAAAGGTAATAGGTAGCTTGGTTGTTTAACGCTTCAATAGCATAATGATCGTAAGCTGTTACGAAAATAGTTTCAAAACTTTTGTCTTCTACCTTTTCTAATAAATCAAACGCATTTCCAAATGGCATTTCAACATCTAAGAATACCAAATCTAATTCATGCTTTTGAATGAGTTGATATGCTTCTTCTATATTACTTGCTTCTGCTAGTATCGTAATATTAGGACAATATTTTGTTATATAATTTCTTAAAATCTCTCTACTTATTTGCTCGTCTTCAACGAGTATTGTTCTTAACATATTCATAGTTTATTTTTTTAATGTTAATGTAACTTTTGTTCCAGTTCCGTCTACAAAAGCGTCTGTTATTTCTACTGCAATTTTATCTTGATACATATCATTAAGAATCGCAATTCTATTCTTTATTGTACTCATTCCTTTCGATTTCTGTTTCAGCTGATTTTTTGTTTTCATTTCCATTGATCTCTTTCTTCCTATACCATTATCTTGAACTGTTATGGTTATTGAGTTTTCATGTTTTTTAGCAATGCTAATATTCAAAATTCCTTTCTCTTTTTTATACCTAAGTCCGTGCCAAATAGCATTTTCGATATAAGGCTGTAATAACATTGGAGGAATTGCATAAGATTCCAAATCGATGGTTTTATCCACATCTATCGTATAATCAAATTTATCTTTAAAACGATTGTGTTCGAGCTTTACATACAATCCTAACAGTTCTATTTCTTTTTGAAAAGGAATAAAATCCTCTTCCGAATTCTCTAATACAGAACGCATTAGCGCTGAGAATTCAGATAAATATCTATTTGCATTCCGTTCATCATTTACAGCTATAAAGCTATTTACAGAATTTAATGCATTGAATATGAAATGCGGATTCATTTGTGATCGCATGGATTTTAAAGCGAGCAGATTATTAGCTAGTTTCTGTTTTTGATTAGCTCTTAAAGAATAATAGGTTAGCAACGACATTAATACCAGTCCCAATAAAAGCGAATAAATAATTAATTGCTGACGTTTACTACGCTCAACAGTAAGTTCTTTGTCTTTGTAAGCTATATTAATTTTACTTTCAGAAATTTGTCTGTCTTTCTCTAAAATTGCGATTCTACTTTGGCTATCTGCTATTTTTTTAGTTAATCTTTTTATTTGATAAATCTCTTGTTCTTTACGTATGTAGGACGAATCTACTATCTCAACATAATCTCTATATGTTCTTAATGCCTTTATATAACTTCCTACAGTTGCATATACTTCTGATAATTTTCGAGTGGCATATTTTTTTACTTCTAAGTCTTCCTTTTTTCCTGCTTCTTTTATACTTTTCTCTAAATATTGAATTGCTTCAGGATATTCCTCTTTCAATACATAGGCATTTCCTATTTTATAGTTTAACTTTTGTGATGTTAATGAATCATTATTCTTTTCTACATCATTCGATTTATTTATTCCTTCAACTCTTTCTTCTGCATAAGATTCATCATCTACGTTTTCTAATATTTCTTTCCTTAATTTAATTTCATCGTCATATTGCCTTGTTTTATTGTAAAAATCAGCTACTTCTTGTTGTACTTTCAATGACTTTTTTTTAGGTAATTCAGCAGCGATTTTTAACGTGTTACTAAATGCTGAATTCGCTTTACCTATTTTACCTTCTTTAGCATATACATTTGCAATTTTGGCATTTAGGTCAGGAATTTCTTCTTCTATAGAGGTGGTTTCAGCTACCTCTAACCCTTTTTCATAATTAACTTTAGCTTCTTTATACTTGTTCTTTGCCAATAAAACATCGCCCAATCCTTCGAACACTCGTATTTTTTCATAATTACTCAAATCTCTTTTTTGAAGCTGATTATACGATGCTTCACTTTCATTATACTTTTTAGCTAAATATTGAGTTTTTGCTAGCTGAAGTAGTGTAGCTATCTTTGCGTTTATTTGCAATGATATTTTATAATTAGTAATCGCTATATCGTATTGCTTCCAGTGTAAATAAACATCTGCTAAAACTTTATACGTATTTGCGTTCCTTTTTTTGGATTGATTAGATTTCAAAGCGTCTTCAATGAAACATAAACTTTTATCAATATCTTTTTTCTTATAAAGCTTTGCTGAGTCGATTAATATTTGATAATTATCTGTCTGTCTTTTACTCAACGAAAAAAAACTTTTCTCCCTACGTCTTGGTAAATCTTTGATTATTATCTTAATATCTTCATCAGATTTTATCGTATATCTCACCGTCTCAAAATCTGGATGCCTAACCGTTAGTTGATCGCTTACCTGTGCTCTTATTTTATAAACACCATCAATATCTGCAAAATTAACGATAGAGCTATTCACTTGAATTTCTGCATTTTTTACTGGAGTATTGTTTTTTTCATCAACAACTCTAACTTTTACGATAAAGCTTTTTGATTGTTGTGCTATTGAATTTGTATAGCTCAACAACAATAAGAGGCAGCATATGTATCTCAAAATCATCTAACGTTTCTTATTATGTATGAATTTATTATGTAAACATATTACCAAAAAATCAATAAAAAAAATACGTTCAGAATATCTGACTGCTTATAAACTTTAAAAATCCACTATTACTCAATTAAAAATAGTTTTCGCTAATTCAAAATTAACGTTTACTCATTTTCATTTTTTTTATAAAAATTTCGATAATAGTTTTGAAGCATTAAGAAAATAGAACTAATGAAAATATTCAAAATATTACTACCACTCCTACTTGTTACAATTTCTGGTTTTAGTCAAAATCAACACAATACTCCATACATCGAAGTTACGGGAACTGCGCAAAGAGAAATCGTCCCTAATCGAATATTTTTAGATGTTACATTAGAAGAACGAATGGAGCAAGGAAATAAGATAGCGATTCAACAAGTAGAAAAGAATTTTAAAAACGAGTTAGAGGCCTGTGGAATTTCTAGTCATAATCTTACTATTTCAGATTTAAATGCTAAACTGGTTAAAACTGGATGGTGGAGTAAGGAAATGTTGGCTACAGCTAATTACGAACTTAAAATTAACAATACTCAGCATTTAAAAGATGTCTTTGAAATTATTGAAAAACTCAAAATAAAAAATGCCAGAATTACAAAAGCTACCCACTCTGAAATTGAAAGACTTCGAAAAGAAAATAGAATCTCTGCTATAAAAGCGGCTAAGGAAAAAGCAGATTATCTACTTAATGCTATTGGTGAAAAAACTGGAAAACCCATCATTGTTAATGAAATAGAAGTTGGAAAAGAAGCTAATTTTTCTGTAGCTAATGTTGCTTATCATAGAAATAAATTAAGTTCAGCGAAAACTGCATTATCACGACAAGGAAACGTACAGTTTAAAAACTTAATGATTTCATCTAGCATTTATGTGAAATTTGAAATCAAATAATTGAAGAAGAGAGCGTTTACTTTTAAGAAGGGTGGTGAATCCACTCTTTTTATCTTAAAATTAATTCTTGATTTATACTTATCGTATTGCTAGCTAAGTTATTCAGACGTTTTAATTTACTTACACTTATGTTAAATTTTCTTGCAATCGAATATAAAGTATCGCCTTTCAATACCTTGTAAAAAAATCTAGTTTTTTCACCTTCTGAAATACTAGTACTCGTATTGCTTTTAAAGTATGTATTTTTATTTCTGTCGTACTTATCTAAATCGTATTTTCTAATTAATGCTATCAACTTATTTGGATATTTTCTATCTGTAGCATATCCTGCTCTTTTTAAGCCATAGGCCCATCCTTTATAATCTGTTGTTCTTAGTTTAAACAATTTTGAGTAGCGCCTTCTGGTAATTAAAAATTTAGAATGATCTTCATATGATTCTTCTGGGTATTTGTATTTCCTGAAGCATTCACCTATTTCGTCATCATCATGAGTAATCCTTTTTCCTTTCCAGTTCTTATGACACTTAATTCCAAAATGATTATTTGAGCGGATTGCTAAAGGACTTCTACCACTACCAGATTCTAAAATCCCTTGTGCTAAAGTTATACTTGCAGGAATTTTATAATGATGCATTTCTCTTACCGCAATAGGAGCAAACTTCTCGATATATTGCTTTGTGGTAAGTGTAATACGTTTTGAAGTTACTTTTTTATTTTTCTTCGGAACATCTAACTGATGTACTTTTCTTTTGTTACTACGAATTGGTTCATCTATAACAACTCTTTTATCAGGAACCTTTGTAACTAATGGTTTTTTTGAACCACAACTTGTTATGATTAGTGTTATACCTAATAAAATAAATATTCGTAGTTTCATTATCGTAATTTAATTAAATCTAAGTTCTTCTTTCTTAATTTAGTATTAAAACCGTGTATTCCTTGTAAGCCTCCAGTATGAATTGCTAATATTTTACTTCCTGGTTCAAAATAACCTTCTTCTACACGATTTAATATTCCATACATCATTTTACCTGTATAAATAGGATCTAACAATATATTTGTTTCTCTGTAAAAATCATTTATGAAACGAATAAGGTCAGTGTTATATTTCCCATAACCACCAAAATGATTTTCAGAAATAATTTCCCAGCCTTCATTATGCTTTACAAGTTTTACTACTTCATCATTCAAAAAATCTCCTTTCAGAGCAGAAAAACCAAGTATTTGTTGGTCTGACCATTTTGACCTTATGATTCCAGCTATTGTTCCGCCTGTTCCAACAGCTGTACAAATATACTTGAACTTTTTATCTTTATCCGTTAGGATTTCTTCACATCCTTTAATTGCCAGATCGTTAGAACCACCTTCTGGAATAAGATAAAAGTTTCCATATTTTTCTTTCAAACTTGAAATATATGATGGGTCATTTTTCTCTTTATATGTTGCTCTACTAACAAATTCAAATCTCATACCATTTTTATGAGCTTCGTTTAGTGTTTTATTTTCTTTTATTACTTGTTCAAATTTATCTTCAAGCTCTTCTCCACGAATTATTCCTATCGTTTGTATGCCTGAGATTTTGCCTGCTACTGCAGTTGCTACAATATGATTAGAAAAAGCACCTCCAAATGTCAAAATAATATCTTTATCTTCCTTTTGTGCTTCTTGAATATTGTACTTTAATTTTCTATACTTATTTCCAGATACAAACTCATGAATTTTATCTTCTCGTTTTATCCAAAGTTCTACTTTCTTTGCTTTTAAAAGTGGTAACTCTATTTGTTGATTAAACGTTTGTATTTCTTGTGTAAACATATACTAGAAACTCCCTATCTTTTCTTCGACTTCTTCCCATTCAAACATTAAGTCTTCTAATTCTTTTTTCTTGGCTTTATATTTATCAAAAAAGTTAGGTTGTGAAGAAACTTCATCATAATTATTGGCTAAATCTAGATCTATTTGAGTAATCTTCTTTTCTAATTCTGAAATTAAATTTTCAATTTTAGAGGATCTATTTCTTAACTTTTTTAATTCTTTCTCTTCCTCTCTTGAGAATTTATGCGCTTCTTTCTTTGTTGTATCTTTTTCTTTTACAACTACTGTTCTTTTTTCAGCTTCCCTTAAATTTTCAATCTTATGCTGTTCCAAGAAGTAATCGATATCTCCTAGATATTCTTTAATCTCTTTATCTTTAAAACCATATACTGTTTTTGTAAGTCCTTGTAAAAAATCTCTATCATGTGAAACTATTATTAAGGTTCCTTCGAAGTTTTGTAATGCTTGTTTTAAAACGTTTTTAGAAGCTATATCAAGGTGATTTGTAGGCTCATCCATTATCAAAACATTGAATGGAGATAGTAATAATTTACATAACGCCAATCGATTTCGTTCTCCTCCAGATAATACTTTAGCTTTTTTATCTACTGCTTCACCTCCAAATAAAAATGCACCAAGCATATCGCGAACCTTAACTCGATTCCCATCATTTGCAGACTCTTCCATAATCTCCAGAACTGTTTTTTCTGGTGGTAGATGCTCTGATTGATTTTGCGCAAAGTAACCTACTTCAACATTATGACCTAATTTTAAATGACCTTCAAAAGGAATTTCTCCAACCATCATTTTAGCAAGTGTAGATTTTCCTTGTCCGTTTTGGCCTACAAATGCAATTTTACTATTACGCTCAATTAATAAATCTACATTTTGTAGTACTTGTTTCTCTCCATAATTCTTTGCCAGATCTTCTGCTTCTACTACAATCTTTCCTGGCTCTTTAGATATTGCGAACCGCACATTCATAACAGCATTATCATCTTGGTCTACCTCTATACGCTCTACTTTGTCTAGCTTTTTTATAAGAGATTGTGCCATAGAAGCTTTATTCGCTTTAGCTCTAAACTTTTCTATTAGTTTCTGGGTATGTTGAATTTCTTTCTCTTGATTCTTCTGCGCTTGTAATTGTTTTTCCTTTATATCTGCTCTTAATTCTAGAAATTGAGAATATGGCTTTTTGTAATCATAAATTTGACCTAATGAAATTTCTATAGTTCTGTTAGTTACATTATCTAAAAACATTTTATCATGAGATACTAGAACTATTGCTCCAGAATAATTTTTTAGAAAGTTTTCTAACCAAATGATAGATTCTATATCTAAATGGTTTGTTGGTTCATCTAGTAATAATATATCGTTATTCTGGAGTAGTAATTTAGCCAATTCTATACGCATTCTCCAACCTCCAGAGAATGTATCTGTTAGTTTATCAAAATCCTCTCTTTGAAAACCTAATCCTTGTAATATTTTTTCTGTATCTCCTTGATAATTATACCCCCCTAAAAGCTCATATCGCTCAGTAAGTTCATTAAGGTCTATAATTAATTGATTGTAGCTTTCACTTTCATAGTCTGTTCGCTCAACTAACTGTGTGTTTATATTTTCAAGCTTGCCTTCTATTTCTTTGATTTCTTCAAATGCTTGATATGCTTCTTCTAGTATTGTTCTTCCTTGGACAAAATCAATATCTTGACGTAAAAATCCTATTTTAATATCTTTATCAAAAGCCATTGTTCCTCCACTACATTCGATATCTTTAGATAATACTTTTAGTAATGTAGATTTTCCTGCTCCATTTTTTCCTATTAATCCAATACGGTCACCTTTTGTTAATTTAAAAGTAATACCTGAAAACAGGTCGGTTCCCATAAAAGTAACCGTTAAGTTATGTACATTCAGCATAAGTATCAATAATTATCTTCATAAAATAAGCACATTTTATGCGCCAGCTTACATTATGAAGTTTTTTTTTCAGAAATTTGTACAAACTTACAAAACTACACCAGTTTTACGTATTAAAATCAATAGAAAGTATGTTTAAAAAAGGATCAAAACTATACAGCATTTTTAATAATAAGTGCCCGAGATGTAATAATGGAGACTTTTTTAAACATAAGGCTTCTTTCAATCCAAAAAAAGTTACTACACTTCACGAAAACTGTTCGCATTGTGGCTTAAAATATATGATGGAACCTTCTTTCTTTTTTGGTGCTATGTATGTTAATTACGCTTTAGCTGTAGCTCTTTTTGTAGCTATTTTTATAATTGCTAAAGTATTCTTCGGACTAAGTATTTTATATAGTTTTATTGCTATAGTAGTTATATCTTTATTAGTAACGCCAATAACTTTACGTTTATCTAGAATTATCTGGATAAATATTTTTGTTAATTACAAAAAAAAATATGTCGAGTCAAAAGAAGCTTAATCTGTTAACAGCTTTTGGAATCGTTCGATGTTTATTTCTTTATCTAGTTTTTGTCCATTTTCTAGATGATTATATAGATTATTTGCAACTGTTGGTGCTATCATAACACCTCTAGAGCCAAAACCGTTTAAAACGCTTAATTTTGAATATTTAGGATGTACTCCTACTAAAGGCCTTCTATCTTTCACTGTTGGACGAATCCCCGCAGTTTGATCAACTATTGTGAACGGTACTGTAATGGTTTTTTGAAGTTTCTCCAACAATTCTTTCTTTCCTTCTTCTGTTATGGTTTGTGTTTTATCTTCTCTATTGAATGTAGCACCTACCTTATAAAGATCATCCCCTAAAGGAAGTACGAATACAGATGATTTTAGCATGAAATCTATCTTCAATTTAGGTGCTTTAATAGTAATAATTTCACCTTTAGTTCCATTCAATGGTAGATAATTGAAATAGGGGTTTGATTTGATTCCAAAGCCTTCGCAAAAAACGATTCTACCTGCCTCTATATTTTGGTATTGAACATTTTTCTCTTTTATGTAGAGATCATTGTATTCAAATTTTGAGTATTTTATTAGGTTTTGTTCTTTTAAGAAAAGCCTATATCTTTCTACTAATTTTTTTGTGTCAATTCTTCCTGTTCGTATTAGTTCTCCAAATCCATACGCTCCTATAACTCCTTTAATTTTATCTCTAATTATCTGAGGATTCATGTATAAAGAAAGTTTTGGTTTGTCTGAAGCTTCGAACCAATTGTTTTGATCTGCTATAGAGTTAAATACTTTTCTAGCACTGAATTTTGTATCAAAATTTTCGTTAAACCTTTCCTCAATTTTATTATAAAAAGGCATTGCATATTCAATTTGCTCGTGACCATTCCAAACAGGAGTAAATCGTTTTACAATTACAGGATTATATGTTCCGCTAGCAACACTAGAGGAAGTCTGTGAATTATTTTCAAAAACAATAAACGTTTTATTATTCTTTATTAGTTGCTCAACAAAGGCCAATCCTGCTAAACCTAAGCCTACAATTATATAATCAACTTTCATTATTCAAAAGTACATATTATCCATAAAAAAAGCGCTCTGAAAACAGAGCGCTTGTATATTTTAATAGAACATTATTAATAGTTCCACATATCCATTTCACGGTTACGTATTCCTTCTTTAATTCTGTCAGCTTCCAATAATTGGAATAATGAGTTTCCTCTAATGTAATCTGCAATCTTTCTATCTCCGTAAAGATTCTCTTCTTTAACGATTGTAGAATTGAAACGACGTGCATTCAACAAGTTATCGTAAGATATTGGATGTGCCGAATTCTTTGGGTTAAATACTTTAGATTCATGTAAAACATCACGAGCGTCAGGGAAAAATACCCAGAATAACTCATACAGATTATCACTATCATCTATTTCATCAACTCCCATTACCTGAACATCTGGTCCCATAGGAGCTAGTGCTAACATACGGTACTTTAATTCTCCTTGACGTTTATCAAAATACCAAATACCTTTGATTAAGTACCCTTTTATATCCTGAGAATCGACAGTATATATATCATTATATCCTCCTTGTGCTTCACCTCCATCAATTTCACGCTCACTAAAAGTCATCGTTTTAACTTCTTCAGGACCTATCTTTGTCGTGAAATAAGAATCTTGATATACCTCAGTGATTCTACGATCTTTAATTCCTTTCATTAAGGTATTAAATAAAGAACGCCTACTATTAGATGTGCTCGTAGTATCAATTGGATAATAGTAAGGTAAGTTGATTTTTTGGTTTAAGTCTACGAACTCCCATACTACTTTTGACCATAATACATCTCGATCACTGATATAACCATATGGTAACGGCTTCTCATCATCAGAATCAATTTGAGCCTGTGTCTTTACACCAATCGCCTCTACTTTCTTAGCATTTAATAGATTGGCTTGAGCAGATACTACTCCATAAGTAGCTAATGCTATTGTAACCATATAAAAACGCTTCCAATTCATACTCTTTGATTTTTAATTATTAATTTGATACTTTGATTACAACAGGAAGTACCTTTTTTAATTTATATCCTGATGTAGTTGCTTGAATATCATAAATTGTGATTTGATCACCACGTCTCGCCTTTGCAATTGCTTGTTTAGCTCTTGCGTTCATAGTTGTACCTGAAACTGGAATTGCTACTTGTCCTGGCACCTTAATTTTAAAGGAAGACACTTTAAGTGTTAAATCGAATAAGAAATCCGGTAAGCCAGCACCAACTCTAGTTTTTGCTACACTTTGTTTTGGCATAGAAACTGTACCAAATTGACCTCTTATCATACCTACTGCTGGTGGAATATCTTTAATTCTAAATTTCTTGTTAGAACTAACTTTTGTTCCTCCAGGTAGTGTTCCAGTAACTCTAATCGTTACTTCATTACCTTTTCCAGGTCTCATGATATAACTATCTCCTTTAGACCTCTTTAAACCTGCTGCAGAGGCTACTACCTTATTAGATGGTACACCTGGCATAGAAATAGTCATTGGATTTGCTAACCCACGATAAACTGCATTCATTTTATCGGCTGAAATTACAGCCTCATTTGGCTTAGGTATTACAGAATAACCTCCTTTGATAGGAATTTCTACTAAAGAATCATTCTCTTTAAAGAAAAAACTACCTTTTAATTCCTTATCACCTACACCACCAGCTGGTCCGTCTAATAAAACTTGACCTGCTTTTATTTTGTCTTCTGGCCAATCTTTGCCATTAATAACTACTTTTTCTGCTGTTAAATTCGGATCATTTTTACCTAATACAATTTTACCAGATAATTTTTCTCCAGGATAATAAGCATTCTTTTCAAAAACTACCATTGCATCGTAGTTTGTCATAGAAACTGCTTTTGTTAATTCTCCTTGTAATAATGCAGATAATGCATCAGATTCTGTAGCTTTAATATCTGCTTGGATCTGAGTCAATTTTGTTAATGAAGCAATTAAAGGAAAACCTTCATAATGGTAGTTTAACCAGTTTAACTGTAATCCTTCTTTATTTTTAACTGGATCTGTATTGAAACGAGACTTTACAACACTTGCAATTTCTCTTTCACCTAAAAGATCAACAGAACTATTTCTAAAATCATCCATTTTTGAAATGAATTCTTTTCCTTCAGCACTGATTGTACCTCCTTTGAAGAAATAGTTATCTAGAAAATCTGTTTTACTCATAGATTCATAAGCAGTTTTATCTTCTAAATCTGCTGTCATTTTAGACTTTAAATCTTCTAAATATGTGTAAAATTCGTCCGCTTTAACTCTTAAAGAATCAGTTTTTTCTTTAGCTTCTCCGTATTGTTTTTCCTGCTCAGCTGCTTTCTGAGCTAAATTCTCGTAAGCTGCTTTATTTGTAACAGTTGCTCTTTCATTAGCATCTGTTAACTTTTCTTTCATTAGTCCAAATGCAGATAATACTTCTGTACTTGTCGTCATTGCTAACATCGCAAGGAATACAAGGTACATCAGGTTAATCATCTTCTGCCTTGGAGATTGTTTTCCGCCTGCCATAATTTTTTTCCTAAATTAGTTTGTTTAGTTTATACTTAATTTCTTGAACTAAAATTATTTGCTCATTGCAGAAAGCATTCCACCATATACTCCATTTAATGAAGATAAGTTTGTTGCTAACGATTTCATTTGTTCTTGTAAACGTTGCGAGTTTTCTACCATTGCAGTATTTAATTCCGACTGCTTAGAAGCGTTCTCAACTTGTGTTTGATATAATCCATTTAAAGAAGCCATTTGAGAAGCTGCTTTAGACATTTGCTCGTTATAATTGTTTGTAGCAGAAATAGATTGAGATGCAGATGCTAATGGCTCAACCGCTCCTTGGAAATCTTTGATACTACTTCCTAAACGAGATACTAATTGTGCATCTAATTTAGCTTCTTTTAAGATGTTATCTAATTTCTGAGATAATAATGATTGAGCTTCTTCTGGAGTTGCTTCTTTCTCTTTTTTACCTCCTCTACCTGATGATGTACCATCAGCTAATTCTGGGTATACTTTTGTCCAATCTAAGTCTTCTTCTATTGGTTCAAATGCTGACAAAGCAAAAACTAATGCTTCTACTGCCATACCTATTGTAAGCATGATTCCACCACTAATAGGACCTATACTATAGTGCTGAATTTTAAATAGTGCACCAACAATTACGATTGCGGCTCCTAAACCGTAAGCCATGTTGAATAATCTTTTAGTAGATTGTGATTGTGCCATAATTCTGAATTTTTGTTTATTTATTAATTAGGGATTTGTAATATACTTATTTATTGTTTTTTTGTACCTAGGTAATCTTGCACAGTTCTAAAACCTATGTAACTTCTTGCCGTGTCTGCATACTCCCAGTCACGAGAACCAACTTCTAAAAAGTAAGCCACGTCTTTCCAAGATCCTCCACGAACTATTTTTCGTCTATTCTCTCTGTTTTCTACATTTGGATTCATTGTAGACCCCATGTAATAAGACATTTGATTGTAAGCTGTATTAGTCCATTCTGAAACATTCCCAGCCATGTTATATAGTCCGAATCCATTAGGATTGTAAGAAACTGCTTCTACAGTATATAGTGCTCCATCGGCTGCATAATCTCCACGAACTGGTTTGAAATTCGCTAAAAAACATCCTCTGTCACTTGTTGTACTTGGTCCACCCCAAGGGTATTTTGCATAATCCAGTCCACCACGTGCAGCATATTCCCATTCTGCCTCTGTAGGTAATCTAAAAGCTGGCACCAAACCTAATTTCTTTTTAGATCTTTGATATGAATTTTTATTTTTTGTTCTCCAATGACAAAACGCTTGTGCTTGTTTCCAACTTACACCAACTACAGGATATCCTTCATAAGCTTTATGAGCAAAATATTCTTGGTGCATTGGATCATTGTATGAATAGTTAAAATCCTTTATCCATGCAGTTGTATCTGGATAAATATTTAATGTTTCGTCTTTAAGAAATGCTTTCCTATTTTTTCCTGTTCTTGCAGCTTCTTCATTGTCGAACCAAAAATATCTATAATTTAATAGCTTTGTGTTAAATGATCTTATCCCATTAAGTGATTCATCTTTCTTTATGTACAAAGAATCCATTACCTCAACATAATCTTCATCAGGATAATCTTCTCTATTCCATATTAATTCTTCTTCCCAATTTAATGGTTTAATAGAATCTATACCTTCACCCACTTCGTAGTAATTTTCTCTCATGTATTTTTCATAAGGAGACTCACTAACTGTATCTTTAGAAGCAAATGCATATGACTGAATACCTTCTGCTCTTTTAGGTTCTCCTTCTACATCAGAATCTCCAGAAGCAAACTCTGCTTGATATGCTAGTTTAGTTCTCACTACAGAATCTCTTACCCAATTAACGAATTGCTTGTATTCACTGTTAGTAACTTCAGTTTCATCCATATAAAACGGTTGAACCGTAACTGTTCTTGTTGGAGCGTTCATGGCTCCTAAAGGGTCTTCGTCTTGTTTACCCATAGTAAACGAACCTCCTTTTATAAAAACCATACCATATGGCTTCTCTGCAAACCATTTTCTTTTAGATTTAACACCAACAAGCTCTCCTCTATCGTTGTTTGAGCCACAACTATAAACGACTGCTAATATCAGGGCAAATAATGCTACTTTCTTCATGTTTTCTCTATTAAAAAGTTCGTAACTTTTTTATTATGAATTATATATTTTATCAACATTTACTAATCAAGGGATGCAAATATAAGTTTTTTATACAAGTTTTTGCTGTGCTTTATACCATCTTTCGGGAATTTTTTGGTCTAAAGCCTTCACATAATCTTGATATGCACAAGGTATTAACGCATGTCTCTTATATTTATTATCCGAGATTAAATTTATCTCCATCCACCATCTTCCACTTTTATCACTCTTATAAAAATTAATCGGGTCATCATCTTCAAAAATAACACTGAACTTCTGATAACTCTCCTTTGTTGAATATGGATAATCTTTTGCTCTGTAATTAACACCTTCAATAAAATACCATATTGACTGTGCAATTAAATTAGCTGTTTGATTTCCTATATCGAACAGGCTGTTATATTCATAGACACCAAAAGAAGTAACTTTGTCACTTATTCCTGCATATCTAGCTATTGAACATAATTGTACTCCGTTGAATCCATTAGGATTTGCATTATTGTTTGCTGGTGCATCGCTTTGTTGTATGCTTCCAACATCTATACTTACAATATCTGCATCTCTTAATATTGGTTCAATTAATTCAACATTTTTAACTTCTCCTAATCTATAAGCATCAAAATACAAATTTTGAAGCAAATTAATCTCTTCTTGTGAATTAAAATATGTTTGATATCCCACGTTACTATAATTGAATAAATTATTAGGTTCTTCCATAATAATTTTACTCAAAAATGACTCTGAACTTAATTCGTCTTCCAATGTTCCCAGATCGAAATGACTATCAATAGCGACCAAATTTACTGTCTGCTCTAAACTATCGTATCCTCTATAATTGGCATAAGTCAAATCTTGACTTCCACCTATTAAAACCACTAATATATTATTTTTTACTAAAAAGGACATTACTTCTGATAACGCAAAATAAGTATCTCTTACTGTGTTACCTTTTTCAATGTTTCCTATATCAGCTATTTTAACATTCCAGCTTCCTGGAAATAGTTTATATAAACCTTGTCTTATTTTTGAAATATCCTCACCGCAGCCTTGATTATTAACTCCATTTCTACCCTCTTTAACACCTAATATAACTATATCGACATTATCAAGATCAGGCATACCTGATTCCGAAGAATGTATTTGAATGTTCATACCTAACGACTTAGGTGATTGCATGATTATATTCGCAAAAACCTCATTAGATATTGGTGATAAAAAATCGGTATTCATTAATTTTGGGGATTAGTGAATGGGAGCAAGATATAAATTTATTTCTTTTTAGCAGTCTTTCCCTTCGTTTTTTTATTTTTTTCAACTAATTTAAGTGCATCCTCTTTTGAAAGCTTCTCTATTTCAGTAGTTTTAGGCAATTCTACCTTAACTTTACCTTTTATAACATTGAATCTTCCCCATCTTGCTTTCTCTACTCTTACACCTATATCTTCCCAATTATGAATTATTTTTTCACGTTCTTTTTTCTTCTTGTCTTCAATTAACTCTTCTAAATCTGACTGTGTTAAATTATCAAAGTCATATTTTTTGTTCACATTAATAAACATACTATTCCATTTGATATAAGGTCCAAAACGACCAACACCTTTCTGAATAGGAAATTCTTCGTAGTGACCAATAGGAGCATCCGCTTTTCGTTTAGCTTCAATAAGTTCTATCGCTCTATCTAAATCGACATCCATTGGGTTTTCTCCTTTATCCAGAGAAACATACATTTTATCAAAACGAATAAAAGGACCATACCTACCATTAGAAACAGAAACCTCTACATCTTCGTAACTACCAAGTGTTTTTGGTAATTTAAATAAATCCATTGCTTCTTCATACGTAATCGTTCCCATATTCTGGTCTGCTTGTAAGCTAGCAAACTTTGGCTTTTCTTCATCTGAAACTTCTCCAATCTGAATCATTGCTCCAAACTTACCTAATCTTACATATACATTCTTACCAGAGTCTGGATCTACACCTAACAATCTTTGTCCGCTTGCTCTTTCTGCATTTTCAGCTACATCTTTCACTACGGGGTGAAAATCCTTGTAGAAACCCTTAATCATGGATGTCCAGTTTTCCTTTCCTTCAGCTATATCATCAAAATCTGACTCGACTTGAGCAGTAAAACCATAATCTAGTATTGCTGAAAAATGATCTACAAGAAAATCATTTACAATATTACCTATATCTGTAGGCATTAACTTCCCTTTATCTGCACCAACTTTTTCGGTTAATTCTTGTTGAGAAATTGAATTGTCTTTTAATGTAATTTGAGTATAATGTCGCTCAACACCTTCTGCTACTCCTTTTGCCACATACCCTCTTCTTTGCACCGTAGAAATGGTTGGTGCATAAGTAGATGGACGTCCGATTCCTAACTCTTCTAATCTTTTAACTAATGATGCCTCTGTATATCGAGATGGCGGACGTGTATATCTTTCTGTTGCTGTTATGTAATCATTATTTAATGCTTCACCAATATTCATCTTAGGAAGCATTCCTGCTTGCTCTTCATCTTCATTATCTGTCCCTTCTAAATATACTTTAAGAAAACCATCAAACGTAATTACCTCTCCATTAGCTGTAAACAGCTTTTCATTTTTATTATTCTCTATTTTAACGTTTGTTCTTTCTAGTTGAGCATCACTCATTTGAGAAGCTACAGTACGTTTCCATATCAAACTATATAATCTATTCTGATCATAGTCGATAGACACTTCATGGTTTTCCATGTTGGTTGGTCTTATCGCTTCGTGAGCTTCTTGAGCTCCTTTAGATTTCGTGGAAAAATTACGAGGTTTGCTGTATTGTTCACCATAAGAGTTCGTAATTTCTTCCTGTGCAGCGCTCATGGCTTCAGAAGATAAATTAACACTATCTGTTCTCATGTAAGTTATCAATCCAGCTTCATATAAACGCTGTGCAATCATCATTGTTTTAGCTACAGGAAAACTTAATTTCCTTGAAGCTTCTTGCTGTAATGTTGATGTTGTAAATGGTGCTGCTGGAGTTTTTTTCGCTGGTTTTGTTTGTAAATCAGCTACATTGAATTCCGCAGTCAAACAGGAGTTTAAAAATTGTTCAGCATCCTCCTTCTTCGTGAAGTTTTTAGCTAATTTTGCCTTAAACTTCTTTCCATCAACATTTATAAATTCGGCATCAATCCTGTAAGAAGCTACAGGTGTAAACCCATCAATGTCTCTTTCTTTCTCTACAATTAATCGAACCGCTACAGATTGTACTCTACCTGCTGATAATCCTGCTTTAACTTTTCGCCATAAAACAGGCGACAACTCATATCCTACAATTCTATCTAAAACTCTTCTTGCTTGTTGAGCATCTACTAAATTGTAATTAATTGATCTTGGATTTTCAATTGCTTTTAGAATGGCGTTTTTTGTTATTGAGTTAAAAACAATTCGTTTCGTATCCTTATCTTCTAATTTTAATTGTTCTGCCAAGTGCCATGCAATAGCTTCCCCTTCTCGATCTTCATCGGAAGCTAGCCAAACAGTTTCTGCTTTCTTTGCTAAATCTTTAAGTTTCTTAACTAAAGCTTTTTTATCCGAAGAAACGATATATTTAGGATTAAAATCTCCTTCAACATCCACACCTAACTCTTTGGAAGGTAAATCAGCGATGTGCCCAAAACTTGATTCAACTCTAAAATCTTTACCTAAAAACTTTTCTATAGTTTTAGCTTTCGCAGGTGACTCAACAATTACTAAATTTTTTGCCATTTATAAATCTCAATTATCAATTTTCACACCTAATATATGATAGATGCTTCAAGATTGCAAAAGTAGATACTTTTTTTTTATTAAAAATTCTTTTATGAGAATTAACCATAAATTAAACTCTAAATACTTTTTTAAATCATTCCCTTCCCTTAAAAAACCTTTATAAAATAAAGTATACCAATATTTCATACAATCAGTTTTAACAACAGATCTGTAAAGTATTCTCAAGAGGAATTTTTATATGTAAAAGCTCTTTTTAATTCTCTCAGTTTAATGAAACAACTTAAAAATTTTCCCTCAGAATAAAACAAGTAATAAACCTTCTCTTCTAAAATATTAAAATTATGACAATTTGTCATAAAATATTAAATTTGGTTGTATCTTTGCCCACTACTTATTCACGATTATAGATTCATGGAACAGATTGAAAAAGTCATAGACGAAAAAAAACAAGGTAAAGCTTTATTAACTGAACAAAAAAGTGAAAATGCAAAAAAACTTTTCATAGAAAGTTACGGTTGCCAAATGAATATGAATGATAGCGAAATAGTTGCTGCAATTCTTGCTGAAGAAGGTTTTAATACCACCTCAAATATGGAGGAAGCAGATTTGGTATTAGTGAACACCTGTTCTATTAGAGAAAAGGCAGAAACAACCGTTCGTAATCGATTGAAAAAATACAATGCAATTAAGAAGAAAGTAAACCCAAAAATGAAAGTTGGTGTTTTGGGTTGTATGGCAGAGCGACTGAAAGCTAAATTCTTAGAAGAAGAAAAAATTGTGGATTTAGTTGTTGGCCCCGATGCATACAGGGATCTTCCCAATTTAGTTGAAGAAGTTGAAGCAGGAAGAGATGCTGTAAATGTTATTCTATCAAAAGAAGAAACTTATGCAGATGTTTCGCCAGTTAGATTAAATTCTAATGGTGTTTCAGCTTTTGTTTCTATTACTCGTGGTTGTGATAATATGTGTACGTTCTGCGTCGTTCCTTTTACACGTGGTCGTGAACGTAGCAGAGACCCTAAAAGTATCCTTGAAGAAATACAATCAATGCAAGAGCAGAATTTTAAGGAAATCACATTATTGGGTCAAAACGTAGATTCTTATCTATGGTATGGAGGCGGATTGAAAAAAGATTTCGATAAAGCCTCAGAAATGGCTCAAGCTACAGCAGTTGGTTTTGCTCAACTCATGGATATGTGCGCTACAAAATTTCCGAAAATGCGCTTTAGATTTTCTACGTCAAATCCACAGGATATGACTTTAGATGTTATACATATTATGGCAAAACATAAAAATATTTGCAAATACATTCATCTACCTATTCAAAGTGGAAGTAACACCATGTTGAAAGCAATGAATCGATTACATACTCGTGAAGAGTATTTAGAGTTGATTGAAAATATTTATAAAATTATTCCTGAAATGAATTTAAGTCAGGACATGATTACTGGTTTTTGTGGGGAAACGGAGGAAGACCATCAAGATACATTAGATCTAATGAAAAAAGTAAAATATAGTTTTGGCTTTATGTTTGCTTACTCTGAGCGACCAGGAACTTTGGCTGCAAAAAAAATGGAAGATAATGTACCATTAACAATTAAGAAAAGAAGACTCCAAGAAGTTATAGATCTTCAACAACAGCATAGTTTATATAGAGCAAAACAACATGTAGGTAAGGTCCAAGAAGTATTGATTGAAGGAACTTCTAAAAAATCTGATCAACATTGGAAAGGGCGTAATACACAAAATACGGTAGTAGTATTTCCTAAAGAGAACTATAAAATGGGTGATTTTGTAAATGTAAAGATTGAAGATTGTACTACAGCAACACTTATAGGAACACCTGTTGGATATTCAGAAAATAACTAAACACTACTATAAACTTAACTGAACAGAAACTCACCTCTACTCGCAAATAAAAAACTAAGCAATGGAAAACTTACAAACAGTAAAGCAACGTTTCGGAATTATTGGAAACGATTTACAACTCAACAGAGCCATAGAAAAGGCTGTGCGTGTTGCTCCTACTGATATTTCTGTTTTAGTAACCGGAGAAAGTGGTGTTGGAAAAGAAAGCATTCCTAAAATAATACATCAATTATCACATCGTAAACATGCTAAATATATAGCAGTAAACTGTGGTGCTATTCCAGAAGGAACTATAGATAGTGAATTATTTGGACACGAAAAAGGAGCTTTTACTGGTGCTACCTCAACAAGAAAAGGATATTTTGAAGTAACTGATGGAGGTACCATTTTTTTAGATGAAGTGGGTGAATTACCACTAACAACTCAAGTGCGATTATTACGTGTACTTGAGAATGGAGAGTTTATTAAAGTTGGATCCTCGCAGGTACAAAAAACAAATGTTCGTATTGTTGCTGCTACGAATGTAAAAATGTTTGATGCCATCAAAAAAGGCAAATTTAGAGAAGACTTATATTATCGTTTAAGTACTATTGAAATCGCTTTACCTCCACTTCGTGAACGAGGTGAAGACATCAATTTATTGTTTAGAAAGTTCGCTTCAGACTTTGCTCAAAAAAACAGAATTCCTGTTATTCGTTTAGATGAAAATGCATCGAAATCGTTACGAAACTATAAATTTCCCGGAAACATAAGGCAACTGAAAAATATTGCTGAGCAGGTTTCTATTATGGAAGAAAACAGAAGTATATCAAATGATATTCTAGCACGATATTTACCGAATCTGTCTGGTAGTTTACCCGCAGTTGTTAATGAAAAATCTTCTAATAATGATTTTGCAAATGAACGTGATATCATGTACAAGATTTTGTTTGATATGAGAAACGATATTAACGACTTGAAGAAACTGACCTTAGACTTAATGCAAAATGGAAATGCACAACAAGTACAAGAAGAAAACAGAGGTCTTATTCAACGTATTTATAATAACGAAAAACCAGCACCTAATTCTTCACATGATGTTGAAGTAGTAGAGATTCCTGAAATAGCAACACAAAGCAATTACGATTTTATTGAAACTATCGAAGAAGATGAGAGTCTTTCTTTACATGAGAAAGAAATAGAAATGATCAAGAAATCGTTAGAAAAAAATAAAGGCAAACGTAAATTAGCTGCTAAAGACCTTGGAATATCAGAACGAACCTTATATCGTAAAATCAAACAATACGATTTATAATACCTAATGTTATAACATGAAAAAAGCTTTAAACGTATTCTTCTTCTTATCAATCATAATCGTTGTAACTAGTTGTGGTGTTTACTCGCTTTCTGGAGGAGATACTGGAGATGCAAAAACCATACAAGTAGATTTCTTTCCTAACCAATCTGCTTTGGTTGAACCAACTTTGAGTCAACGCTTCACACAAGATTTGCAAGATCTTTTTACACGACAAACGAATCTAACTCTAACTCGAAATAATGGTGATTTACGTTTTGATGGTGAAATTACTAATTACAGAATAACCCCAATGAGTGCAACTGCTAATCAACAAGCAGCACAAAACAGGTTGACTATTACCGTTAATGTTCGCTACACCAATAAGCTTGATGAAAAGGATGATTTTGAAAAACAATTCTCATTTTATTCGGATTTTGGCGCAACTCAGCAATTATCAGGAGGTGTTTTAGATGCTGCTCTTACGGAGATATTAGAACGAATAACACAAGACATTTTTAATGCCTCTGTTGCAAAATGGTAAGAGATCGCTACATAAAGCTTTTAAATAAGCCTCAAGATCATACTCAAGAAGATACGTTAGAGTTAAAAAGCACTATTAAGAAATATCCTTATTTCCAATCAGCTAGGGTATTATATCTAAAAGCACTTAAAGATGCTAATAGTTTCAAATATAATAATGAGTTAAAAATTACTGCAGCGTATACCGCAGACAGAAGCGTGTTATTTGACTTTATAACATCAAAAGTATTTCATGAAATTTCTACAAAAAAAGAAAGTATTACTGAAGAAAAGGGTACTCATAAACCTTCTAATGAAAACATAACACAAGCTGAACTAACAACTCAAGAACTTGAAATAGGAAAGCCTTTTAACTTTAATAAAAGTGAAACACACTCTTTTCAGCAATGGCTACAGTTATCTGGAACAATAAAAATAATAAAGCCTGATGCTACTCCAAAGAAAAAAACTTTACAAGACAATATTATAGATCGTTTTATATCTAGCAATCCAAAGATTCCTAAAGTAAATAAACATCAACCACTCAACGCTAAGTCTGGAGAAACAAGAAAAGAACCTTCTTTAATGACTGAAACCTTAGCAAAGATATACCTCGAACAAAAGAAGTATGAGAATGCTATTAAAGCTTATGAAATTTTAAGTTTGAAATATCCAGAAAAAAGTGGTTTCTTTGCAGACCAAATTAAAAAGATACGAATTTTACAAAACATAAAATAATGACTACATACACTTTACTCTTATTATTAATCTTGATTGTAGCTGCGGCTCTAATTTTAATTGTAATGGTACAAAACCCAAAAGGAGGAGGATTATCTTCTACTTTCGGTGGCGGAAATCAAAATATTGGTGGTGTTCAAAACACAAACAATTTTTTAGATAAAACTACTTGGACGTTAGCTATTGCAATGTTTGCATTAATATTACTATCTAACTTTGCCATACCTAGAGGGAATAGCGCAGATGCTCCAGATCTTAATAACGCTTTAGATGGAATTGAAGCTACTCCAGCAGAAACACCTTCTGAAACAGGAACGACGAAAGACTCAGTACAATAAAACGTTTTAAAACGTATATATACAATGCCAACGATGACACGTTGGCATTTTTTTTGCTCAAATCTTACATCCTAATTAACACAATGTAAAATTGTCAGTTTTGCTCTATTGGCATAATTTCTGACAAATTCATTGTGAAACAAAAACTCAAGATTAATCAAAATTTTAAACTAAAATGGGATTAAATATTAAACCTTTAGCAGACAGAGTTCTTGTAGAACCAGCTGCAGCTGAAACTACAACAGCTTCGGGAATTATCATACCTGATAACGCAAAAGAGAAACCTCAAAAAGGTACTGTTGTTGCCGTAGGTAATGGTACAAAAGATGAACCTTTAACTGTAAAAGTTGGCGACACTGTTTTGTACGGAAAGTATTCTGGAACTGAACTAAAATTTGAAGGTAGCGATTATTTAATGATGAGAGAGTCGGATATTTTGGCGATCATCTAAATTATTTTATTTAAAAACTAAATAAACAACGAAATGGCAAAAGACATAAAATTTGATATTGAAGCTCGCGACGGATTAAAACGTGGTGTTGATGCTTTAGCTAACGCAGTAAAAGTAACTTTAGGACCTAAAGGTCGTAATGTAATTATTTCTAAATCTTTCGGAGCTCCTCATGTTACAAAAGATGGAGTATCTGTAGCAAAAGAAGTAGAATTAGAAGATGCTCTGGAAAATATGGGAGCGCAAATGGTAAAAGAAGTTGCTTCAAAGACTAATGATCTAGCTGGAGATGGAACTACTACTGCCACTGTATTAGCTCAAGCTATAGTAAAAGAAGGCTTAAAAAACGTTGCTGCTGGTGCAAATCCAATGGACCTAAAAAGAGGTATTGATAAAGCTGTTGCTGCAATTACAAAAGATTTAGCTGAACAATCTAAAGAAGTTGGTGACTCTTCTGAGAAGATTCAACAAGTAGCTTCTATTTCTGCAAACAATGACGCTGTAATTGGCGATTTAATTGCTACTGCTTTTGGTAAAGTTGGTAAAGAAGGAGTTATTACAGTTGAAGAAGCTAAGGGAACAGACACTTATGTTGATGTTGTTGAAGGTATGCAGTTTGATCGTGGATATTTATCTCCATACTTTGTAACCAATGCAGATAAAATGATTGCGGAATTAGAAAATCCTTATATCTTATTATTTGATAAAAAGATTTCTAACCTACAAGAAATTCTTCCAATTCTAGAGCCTGTTGCTCAATCTAGCCGTCCATTATTAATCATTGCTGAAGATGTTGATGGACAAGCATTAGCTACTTTAGTTGTAAACAAACTAAGAGGTGGTTTAAAGATTGCTGCTGTAAAAGCTCCTGGTTTTGGAGACAGAAGAAAAGCAATGTTAGAAGACATAGCTATTTTAACTGGTGGTACAGTTATTTCTGAAGAGAGAGGTTTCTCATTAGAAAATGCTACACTAGATTTACTAGGAACTGCTGAAACAGTAACTATCGATAAAGATAATACTACCGTAGTGAATGGTGCTGGTGAAGAAGAGCAAATTAAAGCTCGTGTAAATCAAATAAAAGCACAAATTGAAACTACTACATCTGATTATGATCGTGAGAAATTACAAGAACGTTTGGCTAAACTAGCTGGTGGTGTTGCTGTATTATATGTTGGTGCTGCTTCTGAAGTAGAAATGAAAGAAAAGAAAGATCGTGTAGATGATGCTTTACATGCAACTCGTGCAGCTGTAGAAGAAGGTATTGTTGCTGGTGGTGGTGTTGCTTTTGTTCGTGCTAAAAAAGTATTAGAGTCATTAACATCTGATAATTTAGATGAAACTACTGGTATTCAAATTGTAAATAAAGCTATTGAGTCTCCGTTACGTACTATCGTTGAAAATGCTGGTGGTGAAGGTTCGGTTGTAATTAACAAAGTACTAGAAGGTGAAAAAGATTTTGGATTTGACGCAAAGTCTGAAACTTATGTAGACATGCTAGAAGCTGGTATTATTGATCCTAAAAAAGTAACTCGTGTTGCATTAGAGAATGCTGCATCTGTTTCTGGAATGATCTTGACTACTGAATGTGCTTTAGTTGATATTAAAGAAGATGCTCCTGCTGGTGGCGGAATGCCTCCAATGGGTGGTGGAATGCCAGGAATGATGTAATCGGTTTTTCACAAATAACAATATATTCTTACGAATATGTATTGTTACTTTATAAATATAAAAAAAGCAATCTCAACGTGAGGTTGCTTTTTTATATTTATAGATGTAAAAACAAGTATTATATTTTATAAACATGAAGTCATATTTATTACTATTTGTATTCGTTTTCTCAAACGTATACGCTCAGGAATTAGTTGAGATTGAATCGAAGGATAATTCTTACAAATTCCCTGTATTGAAATACAATGAGTTTCCTGATATTGAAGAAAAAGTAAACTCCTTTCTACAATTAAAATACCTACTACACCTTCCAGGTAAGTTTAAACAAAATCCTTTTGAAATAGTAACCAATCCAAAAAAGGTTAATCAAGTATATCATTATGAGTCTTGGAAATACTTAAAACTTAAGAAAAATATTTTTGGTATACAGCTAAATGGTAAAATTGCCAGTAAAGATGAGTCTTTTGAATACATCCAACATTTTGATTTAAGAAGTGGGGATTTTTTTAGTTTTAATGATCTATTCAGTGAAAAAGGATTGCAAAAAATTCAAAAAGAAATAACAGAAAAAATTAAAGTTATTGTAAATAAAAATAAACTTTCTTCTTCAGAATATGAGTCCAAACCCCGTCATGAGTTCTTAGAAAACAAATTAGTTATCTTTCTTTCAAAGACAAGAAAAGAACAACTAATATTTTCTTACACTGAATTAAAACCTTTACTATCTGATTATGGCGATAATCTACTCTTTCCTTCCAAAGAAATACTCAAAAGACCAGACATAGCAAACAAACTATTGAGAGGACAAGGAGTTACCAATAAAGGGACAAAATATGAACGGAAATTAAACTACAACATTTTAATTTTCGATATTTCTAAAGACGGAAAAGCTTCTATTTACCGATGGAAAGAATCTTTAAAAAATGCAGAAGAATATTTTGAAGCATCAGTAATTGATAATACAATTCAAGCCGATGATATTATTTGGGATAAAAGATCTAAAAGAAAAGTTCATTTAATGTATAGTTTACATTTAGAAAAATCAAGTAATAATGATTGGAGCGGTAAGTTACAATTAGGTTCGCCCAGCTATTCTTTGATTTTCAAAGAATATTAAAAGAATAAAACCAATAGATTTTATACAGTTAAAATCTAAAAAAATGAGACAGTCTTAAACAAAGAGAAAAAACTCAGGAGCTATAAACCTATATCAACCTCCTGACTTAGTCGTTCTGGAGAGTGTAGTCCAAATCCAAATACTGTTCCTAGTCCTTCTATTATTAATATAATCTAGAGGGATTATATTGTAATTAGTAAGAAAAAGGCTTTTAGAGTATTCTAAAAGCCTTTGTTAATAGTTATTTATATTCTCTACCTTTTCTTTTGATGTTCTTCTATAATTTCAATATCTCTGTACTTGCAACACGTATGTAGTGATGCGTAGGCTTCTTCTGATGCTTTAAATTCTTCTGTATCATGACCTGCAGTAGCCAAGTTTTGGCAAACTATCTTTTCATTGGTCTTTCTTTCATCCATTATAAGCATTAGCTGATGAGAAGTAACATTCCAATTTGCATATTTTACTCCTTTAGTATTTAACGCTGCTTTTTCTATTCGTTTTTTACACATCATACAAACGCCATCAACTTCAACAACTAATTTTGCATTTCTTTTCTTCTTTTGGGCTTGTGTCGCTGTAATTGTAAACAAAAGACACATTACTGTGATTAATTTTTTCATTTCTAATTAATTTAAATTTTATGTATTTCTTTAATTTATCTTATATCTAAAACCTGCATAATAACTACTCCCAAAAACTGGTGCGTATACTATTGTACTATCAAAATTTGCTCCAAAAGGATTTTCACTTCCTAATATTGGATTTTCCTGCTGCACATTGGTCATATTTTCTCCTCCTAAATACACTTCAAACTTTTCGGAAAAAACCTTCGTTATTTGCATATTCAGTAAATTATATCCTGTTGAATAATCTGGTAGTTGTGTAGCGTTTAAGCTTGTATTTGGTAAGCGTTGTTTTCCTATAAAATTATATGTCGCATCAAATTTCCATTGAGATCCATTTTCTTTCTTATGAGTTTTGGCCGAAGCATTCACAAAAAAGCGATGCCTTGGTTGAATAGGCTTGGATAAATTTCCTGATTCATAATCAGTTGTAACATCAAAAAACTTGTAAGCCAATCTTAGATCTAAATTATGATGTGGCTGATAACTTGTCTCGACTTGAAAACTATTCGCGATACTTTTTCCTTCTAAATTATAAAATGATATTTGTCGCGCATTTTCCCAATCTACAACAATTTGGTTTTCAAAGTTAGTTTGATAAAAGTCAAATGAAATATCTCCCTTCTTATCAAACAATCGAAAACCTTGTAAAAAAGAAACACCATAATTCCATGCTATTTCTGGGTTAAGACCATAAATATTACCACCAGAGCCATTAATATTTATCTGTCTAGAAGAAGCAAATAATTGTTGATTTTCTGCAAAAATATTAGCACTTCTTTTTCCTCTACCTATAGAAGCTCTCAATACTCCTATTTCCCAAGGCACGTATCTTAAATGTAGTCTGGGGGTTATAAAGGTTCCTAATAAGTTATGATGATCTAATCGCATACCCAATGTAGCACTGAAATTTTCTGTATTATCATATGCATATTCAAAGAAGGCTCCAACTGAATTTTCATTTCTCCCGAAAGAAGTTGTTTCAACTAATTCATCATAACTGTCGTATGTAAAACTTATACCTGTCTTAAACTTATGACGTGTATCTCCAATAATTGAATTGAACATAAAGTTTGAATATATACTTTGGTGGTTAATCTCATAATTTCTCAATCCAAAATAAGATTCTTGATCGTGTCCGCTGTACGCTATTTGTAATCCCATACTTTGAAAAGGAAGTTCTGGAAAAACATATCCTAATTTACCTGAAAAGTCGAACCTGCTAGTTTTAATTTCACTACCCCAAATTGTATTAGATCGCTTGTCTATTTCAGGGTTAAAATCTAACTGTCCTATTTGTTTTCTATCATCTAAAAATCTTAGATTCAAAAAACTTACCCATCCTGTTTCATTATCTGTAAATTGCCAGCGATTCATTACGTTAATTTGTTCCGCTAGTGGCGTATCTAAGAAGTTATCTCCGTTGTTATCAAATTTTTCTTTCCTTATATTCCCATGAACATATAAACCCGTTTGCCACTTTTTATTAACCTTCTGATTAAAATGGGTATTCAACTCTAATCTTCCATTTAAATTTCCATAACCATTTATAAAAAGTTTATTATCGGAAAATGGTTTTACTAATTCAGCATTTATCTGTCCTGAAATACTTTCGTATCCATTTACTACACTTCCTGCTCCTTTTGTTATTTGAATACTTTCGACCCAAGTTCCTGGTGTAAATGTTAATCCATAAACCTGCGAGGCTCCTCTAACCATAGGTATATTTTCTTGAGCTATTAAAAGGTAAGGACTATTTAAACCTAACATTTGTATTTGTCGCGTACCAGTTAGAGCATCTGAAAAGTTAACATCTATTGAAGGATTGGTTTCAAAGCTTTCTGCTAGATTACAACAAGCAGCTTTTAGTAATTCTTCACTATTAACCGAAAATACATTTTGTGTTTGTAAAAACGACCTTGAAGTGGCTTGCTTTTTTGCTGAAATAGCTACTTCATCAAGTATACTTTCTTCTTTTAAGAAGTGATGTATTGGTTTTAACCCATTTACCAATATGGTATCCGTTCTATATCCTATGAAGCTTACAATTAGTTTTTTGTAGGCTTTATCATACGGAATTTCAAACCATCCTTTTTCATTAGTTGTAGTTCCAACTGTTGTATTTAACCAGTGTATGTTAGCTCCAAAAACACCTAGATTATCTTTTGGATTGTTCTTATCCATAATCATGCCTTTGAAAGTTTGTTGTGCAAAAGACGTCACAACAGTCAGTATAAATATACTGAGTACTATATTTTTTCTCATTATTTATATCATTATGTTTTGTATCTATATTAAGTGACTATCGTCAAACTAAAAAGATGCAAAAATCATATGATAAAAACTTCATGGAGTACCTGTATATCGGCGACTATGTTTGGTGGTGAATAATTTTTATGAAGAACAGTATCTTTCTCTTCGTCAAGAAATAAGTTGTTGTAAGTATACGTAAAAGCAATTATAAATTGTTGCTTCTTTACTGTTAGTTTTTTTAACGCAGCTAGTAAATCTTCTTGTGCTTCTATATACTGTATTTCATCTTTACAACATTTTTTCTTTTGTATAACTTCTTCTGTATCGCAGTCTTCTTCTCCTATTTCATCTGCACATCCTTTGGAGCTTCCAAAATAGGCTACATCAACTAAAAAATCTCCACAAAAATGCTTTTCTATCGTTACTGAAAACGTAGAGAACAACACTAATAGTGCCATTAACATTGATGCTATTTTAGTAAATATTAGTTTCATTATATTACAAAAATAAAAAAGTTTACTCTTATTTCGTGTTTATATGATCGTTTTAACGACAAAATAACGATGAATGGTAGTCTTTCGTCGTTGAAAGGAGAATCGTTGCTAGTGTTTAAGACACTTAATTATAACCAATTAGAAAACATCATACTAAAGTTTTCTATTGACTACATAATCAATCATTTTTAGTAGCGAATCTTTATATTCAGAATCAGGGTAATTATTTAAAATATTAAGTGCTTTATTTTTATAATCGTGCATTTTTTCAGTAGTATATTCTATACCTCCACTTTGTTTCACAAAAGCGATAACTTCTTTAACTCGCTTTTTATTCTTGTTGTGTTTTTTAACAGAATTGATAAGCCATTTTTTATCTTTCTTAGACGAATTATTCAAGCTATAAATGAGCGGAAGTGTCATTTTCTGTTCTTTGATATCTATTCCTGTTGGCTTACCTATTTTATCATCAGTATAATCAAATAAGTCGTCTTTTATTTGAAAAGCTATTCCTATATACTCTCCAAACTTTCGCATTTGTTGTATCGTTTCATTCTTAGCTCCTACTGAAGCTGCTCCAATACCACAACAAGCTGCTATTAATGTAGCTGTTTTCTGACGAATAATTTCAAAGTAAATATCTTCTGTGATGTCTAATTTTCTAGCTTTTTCAATCTGCAGAAGTTCTCCTTCACTCATCTCTCGTACTGCTATAGATATGAGCTTCAACAAGTCAAAATCCTCATTATCAATAGAGAGTAAAAGTCCTTTCGATAGTAAGAAATCGCCCACTAAAACAGCTATTTTATTTTTCCACAACGCATTAATTGAAAAGAACCCTCTCCTTCTATTACTGTCATCTACGACATCGTCGTGTACTAATGTTGCTGTGTGGATTAATTCTACAATAGAGGCACCTCTATATGTTCGTTCGTCGAAGCCTCCTTTGGAAACCATTTTGGCTACCAAGAAAACAAACATTGGTCGCATTTGTTTTCCTTTTCTTCGAACTATGTAATACGTAATTCTGTTAAGCAATGGTATTTTGGACAACATTGAATCTTTAAACTTAGATTCAAATAGTTCCATTTCTTTTGCTATGGGAAGTTTTATTTCTTCAACTGGTTTCATTTCTGCATTCATTTCTCAATGCGCATCAAAAATAAAGAAATTAATTAAGACTGATTGCCCTTATCTTTTTAAACCTTTCCCATATTTTTTTGTTTCGCCTCTTGTATATTGACATAGTTCCTCTATCTAGTCCATAATAGAACAAACAAATTCCTGAAGGTGGGTTACCACTTGGGAGAATTTCAAAAGTATCAAAAGCTATTTTTGGCCATACCCAACAACCAAATGAAGTTCCTATTATTTCTACGTATCCAACAACAGCAAACATTGTTAAGTAAAACAGTTTCTCTTTAGGGTATTTTCGTAACAACAGAAAGACTAATAAAGTCATTACAAATCCAAAAACATCATTTGTAAATATTAAAAGTACAACAGCATATATTACTATGAATATCGTTAAAAAGAGTTCTATATCTTCATGAAATATTCTTACTTTAGGTTTTCTTGAAAAATTATAAACCGCTAAAAAAACCAATGCATGCCCAAAAGGAATATAATGAGGTATATTGTTTAATCTGTATGAGTACATATGTAATCCTAGAGAAAAAATATATTCTCCTACAATACCAATAATTAAGGCGTATATCAATTGTTGTCTAATTCTTGATGTTCCTTTGTAATAAAAAAACATAAAAACAACAATTACTAACGTATCATTTATCCATTGAGAATGTTCAAAGTAATTTTCAGTAAAAAAAACACTATCAAATAAGGGACCCAAGAAAAGAAGAATCAAAATCCAGCTTAATGGTTGAATTATTTGACCGCAGAGTGTGTTTGAAAAGCTCATTTATATCTTATTTGATCATAAAAACTAACTTAGTTTAACTCTATTCCATAAAAAAGATAAAACTCGTCTAAACATTTTATTAAATTTAAATTCAAACAAAATATTGATTAACTGATCAATATCAACTAAATCACGATACTTCTTAATTCTATTATCAATTTTATCATCTGGGTATTTATGATACATTGTTTCTGTTAAATAATAACAAAGTCTCCAAGTAAACAGATACTTTTTTCTCCACTTCTTTCGATACTTTCCAAAAGTGTTTTCTCCTTTCGTTATATATCCTATGATATGCTCAGTAACATCATCTGCACTTCGTAACGCGTATCGAATACCTTCGCCTCCTAGTGGGTTAATCGACGATATTGAATCTCCTATTGCTACTATGTTTTTTTTATAGAAAGACTCCGACATATTTTTTGTACTCCGTACCGTTCCTCCATGAACATCTATAACCTCAGCATCTCCAGCCTTCATATAATCGGCTATAATGCGCTCTGTTATTTGCTTTAATGACTCTGAACCTTTCTTTAAACCTTTAGAGAGCATTTTCGCAGTTCCTACTTTTAACACGTTGTTATCCATAGGAAATATCCAAGAATATCCCTTGTAACACCATTTATCACCTAGAAAAAAGAATAAATCGTCTTTAAACCTGTCGTATACCTGATCATTAACTTTAATCATATATTCAACACCAGCACTTATTTCCATTTCTGGCTGGTCAGCAATAGTATCGTAGATTACTTTTCTAGCTGATCCTGTAGCATCGACTAATAACTTAGCTTTAATCGCTAATTTCTTCTTTTCTTTTTTTGATTCTAAATGTGCTATTATTTTATCATCATCGGTGTACTCTTTCGAAATGTGAGAGTACCCCATTAAAACATCTCCTCCATGAGCAACACATTCGTCCGCTAAGAATTGCCTGAACTTAGCAAAATCTAACACAACTCCTTTATTTTCTTTTGAAGTCCATCTTGAAATTTCATTAGAACTTTGTAGTGTGAAGTTTTTCCAATATCGTCCTACTATATGTTCAGGTAAATCAAATTCCTCAAACCCTTGTAATGACATTCCTGCGCTCGAAAAATCATTATCATAAAAAGAAGCGAAACGCTCGACTAACAAAACACTAAGCCCAGCTTTTGCTATATTTCTAGCGCATTGACCTCCGCCTGGCCCTGCTCCTACGACTATAACGTCATATTCCTCTTTTATCATTCTTATGATTTATTTGCTAATTGACCACAAGCGGCATCTATATCTTTTCCTCTTGAGCGACGAACATTTACAACAATATCATGCATTTCTAGATTTGATATGTAATTATTTAATGCTCTTTGTGAAGCTTGCTGAAATTCACCATCATCAATCGGGTTGTATTCTATTAAATTAACCTTAGCTGGAACATATTTACAAAATTCAACCAATGCATCTATATCTTCTTTACGGTCGTTAATACCTTCCCAAACTACATATTCATACGTTATGGTACGTTTTGTTTTTTCATACCAATACTCTAAAGACTCTCTTAAATCTGCAAGTGGAAAATTTGTATTAAAAGGCATTATTGAAGTTCTTACTTCATCTATGGCTGAATGTAATGAAACCGCTAAATTGAATTTAACTTCGTCATCAGCCATTTTTTTTATCATTTTTGGAACTCCTGAGGTCGATAATGTTATTCTTTTAGATGACATTCCTAATCCTTCTGGCGATGTAATTTTATCAATGGCTTTTATCACATTGTTATAATTCATCAAAGGTTCTCCCATTCCCATAAATACAATATTTGTTAGTTTATGATTATGGTATATCCTACTTTGTTTGTCAATAGCTACAACTTGATCGTAAATTTCATCTGGATTCAAGTTTCGCATTCGCTTTAATCGTGCTGTTGCACAGAATTTACAATCTAAACTACATCCTACTTGACTTGATACACATGCTGTTGTTCTTTTATCTGTAGGAATAAGTACTGACTCAACAATTAATCCGTCGTGAAGTTTTATCGCATTTTTAATCGTACCATCTTTACTTCTCTGCATCGTATCAACCTCTATGTGGTTAATTACAAAGTTTGCATCTAACATTTCGCGAGTTTGCTTAGATATGTTTGTCATATCTTCAAAAGTATATGCTGCTTTACTCCAAAGCCATTCGTATACTTGATTACCACGAAACGCCTTATCGCCATTTTCAACAAAGAAATTCCTTAACTGTTCCTTAGTTAGTGCTCGTATGTCTTTTTTCTGAGATTTCATCGGTGCAAAAATACGGTATTGCATATAAATTCAACTATTTCCATTAAGATTTACAACCATAGCTGTGTAAGATTCTATTACATCTGTAACAGTATTTATAGCTTTCATGAATTTAATTAACTCTTTAAAGGTTTCTACTTAAGTATTAGCGTTTATATTTTCTAATTTAATATTCTAGATTATAAACTATTAACAACATATTATGCCTAAAGTAAAAAAGAGTGATTTACAAGATTATGTAATTTCTAAAGGAGGTAGTTTAGTGGAACTTACTAATGGAAATTACAATATACGAAAAGGAGTGAAATCTGCTAATATTGGGAAACCTGATAGTAGCAATAAATGGAATGCAGCTCAGTTAACTAGAGCGTGGGGCATAGCAACTGATATTCCGAAACCTGATTGGTTGTAATTAAAAAGTCCTGCTTTGTTAAGCAGGACTTTTATAATTTTTATATGATAAGCATCGCATCACCGTACGAGTAAAATTTATATTTCTCTTTTACTGCCTCTTCGTATGCTTCCATCACAAAATCGTATCCTGCAAAAGCTGCTACCATCATCAATAATGTCGATTTTGGTGTATGAAAATTAGTAATCATACTATTTGCTATACTAAAGTCGTATGGAGGAAAAACAAACTTGTTAGTCCATCCTGTGTATGCATTTAATCGTTGATCAGCTGAAACTGATGATTCTACAGTACGCATTACTGTGGTTCCAACAGCACATATTCTACGTTTAGTTTCTAACGCATTGTTAACCATCGCACACGCTTCTTCTGGAATGATAATTTGTTCAGAATCCATTTTATGCTTAGATAAATCCTCAACCTCTACCGGATTAAATGTACCTAAACCTACATGCAATGTCATCTCAGCAAAATCAATTCCTTTAATCTCTAGCCTTTTCATTAAGTGCTTAGAGAAATGTAAGCCGGCAGTTGGTGCAGCTACAGCTCCTTCATTTTTAGCAAAAATAGTCTGATAGCGTTGTTCATCTTCTGGCTCAACGTCTCTCTTTATGTATTTTGGTAATGGTGTTTCACCTAACTCTAGTAGTTTCTTTCTGAATTCTTCATAAGATCCATCATATAAAAAACGTAAAGTTCTACCTCTAGAGGTTGTATTATCTATAACCTCAGCAACAAGGCTTTCATCATTTCCAAAAAATAGTTTATTTCCTATTCTTATCTTACGAGCAGGATCTACTAATACATCCCATAATCTATGCTCTGAATTCAATTCGCGTAATAAAAAAACTTCAATTCTAGCTCCTGTTTTTTCCTTATTACCATACATACGAGCTGGAAACACTTTCGTGTTATTTAGCATCATCACATCACCCTCTTCAAAATAATTTATTAAATCTTTGAACTGTTTATGCTCTATAGTTTGTTCTTTACGATTTAAAACCATTAGACGAGCTTCATCTCTATGTTCAGATGGATACTCTGCTAGTAATTCGCTTGGTAATTCGAAGTTAAATTGAGATAATTTCATTGTAGAATATTTATTAACGGCGGCAAATATACGATTTCGGCATAGGGGTTGTCAAGCATTTAGCTTATTATTTTACAACTTCTTGATGAATTCCTATGTGATTCATATCTTTCCAAAAGTTCTGATATGATTTTGTAACTACCATAGCATCTTTAATTTGTAATGGAGCTTTTAAAGCTAATGGAGCAAAAGCCATAGCCATTCTATGATCGTTGTAGGTTTCTATAACTACATCTTTATTAATATTTTCAGATTCTTTTAAATGTAAACTTTCATTAGTTATAGTAATGTTAGCTCCTAGTTTTGTTAACTCTTCTTTTAATGCTTCTAGCCTATCTGTCTCTTTAATTTTCAATGTATGTAAACCGTGTAGATCACAAGGTACTCCTAATGCAAAACAAGTTACTGCTATTGTTTGCGCAATGTCTGGAGCTTTTATCAAATTCAAATCTAACATCTTTTTATTCGTCGTTGTCGTCTTCTCTAATAATATGGTAGTTCCATTAAAAGTCGTTGATACTCCAAAATGATTGTATATTTTGGCTAAGCAACTATCTCCTTGTAAACTTTCTTCTTTGTAAGCTGCTAACTGTATTCTAGACCCTACTTCACCTAAAGCTACTAATGAGTAAAAATAAGAGGCCGAACTCCAGTCTGCTTCAACAGTAAGTGTTCCTTTATTAATATTTTTGGTTGGAGATACTTTTATTTTATTATCCTGAAAAATAGTCTCTATTCCCAGTTGATTTAGTAAACTTAATGTCATTTCAATATAAGGAACCGAAGTGATTTCTCCCAATAAATTCACTTCCAAGCCTCTTTTTAGACTTGGTGCTATTAATAAAAGAGCTGATATGTATTGGCTACTTACATTTCCTTGAATAGTTATTTCATCTTTTATAAGTTCTTTCCCTGTAATTGATAAAGGAGGGTATCCTTCTTTGCCTAAATACTTTATATCTGCTCCTAAGCTTTGTAGAGCTTCTACGAGGATAGCTATGGGCCTATTGTGCATTCTATCTGAGCCTTGCAACACTTTAGTTATACCTACTTGACTAGCAAAATACGCTGTTAAAAAGCGCATTGCTGTTCCTGCATGACCTATATCTACAATATCTGAATTTCCAGACAAAGCTTCTTGCATATGAACAGAATCATCTGAACTTGATAGGTTAGCTATATTTATCTCAGGAAATAATTTCTGTAGAATTAACAAGCGGTTCGATTCACTTTTCGAACCAGAAATTGTTATTTCATGATTAAACTTCTCTTTTTTAGGAACTCTTAACAATAAATCCATTTACAAAACTTTATATTTAGCTTTCCAAACAACTAACCAAATGAAAAAACTATTTTTTATAGGAGTTTGTATGCTACTTTTCACAAACTTCAAAGTTAATGCTCAAAAAAACAACAACCAATTTTCTAAAGATTATTTTAATGCTACTAAATGGCGAAATATAGGTCCGTTTAGAGGTGGAAGAAGTTGTGCTGTTACAGGAGTCTCTAAACAACCTAATTTGTTTTATATGGGATCTACCGGTGGCGGTATATGGAAAACTAATGATGCTGGTAATACCTGGAAAAATATTTCTGATGGCTTTTTTGGGGGGTCAGTAGGATCTATAGCTGTAAGTGAGTGGGATAATAATGTAATTTATGCTGGAATGGGAGAAAAAACTATTAGAGGTAATGTTTCTTCTGGAGATGGCGTATGGAAATCTGTAGATGCAGGAAAGACATGGAAGAAAATGGGATTAACTAATTCTCGTCATATTCCAAGGATTAGAATTCATCCAAAGAATCCTGATATTGTATATGCTGCAGTTTTAGGAGATATTTATAAATCAACAACAGATAGAGGCGTTTACAAGTCGATAGATGGTGGAAACACATGGAAAAAAGTACTGTATAGCAATAAAGATGCTGGTGCTATTGATTTATTAATTGATCCAAACAATCCAAGAATTTTATATGCTACTACTTGGAATGTTCGTAGAACCCCGTACAGTTTATCTAGTGGTGGAGACGGTTCTGGTATTTGGAAAAGTACTGATAATGGTGAAACTTGGAAAAATATTTCTGCTAATGATGGCTTACCTAAAGGCGTGTGGGGAATATCAGGAGTTACAGTATCTCCTATTAATTCTGATATAGTTTGGGCACTTATTGAGAATAAAAATGGAGGTGTATACAAATCAACAAATGGTGGAAAAACATGGAAACTGATAAATAAAGAGCAGAAATTACGTCAACGTGCTTGGTATTACACACGTTTATATGCGGACACTAAAGATGAAGATATTTTGTATGTATTAAATGTTCGATATCATAAGTCTACCGATGGTGGTAAAACCTATAAAACGTACAACGCTCCTCATGGTGATCATCATGACTTGTGGATTGCTCCTGAAGATAATCAACGAATGATTATTGGTGATGATGGAGGTGCTCAAATTTCTTTTGATGCAGGCGAAAATTGGTCTACTTATCTAAACCAACCAACTTCTCAGTTTTACCGTGTTACTACAGATAATCATTTTCCTTACAGAATTTATGCGGCACAACAAGACAACTCCACATTAAGAATTTCCCATAGAACAAACGGTAGATTTATAACGGATAAAGATTGGGAAAACTCTGCAGGCGGTGAAAGTGGTCATATAGCTGTTGACCCATTAAATAATGATATTGTATATGGAGGAAGTTACGGTGGTTTATTGACTCGAAAAAATCATAAAACTGGAGAAACTAGAGCTATCAATGTTTGGCCAGATGATCCAATGGGACACGGTGCAGAAGATTTCAAATACCGTTTCCAATGGAATTTCCCTGTTTTATTTTCACCAAATAATTCAAAGAAACTATATGCAGCTTCAAATCACCTACATGCAACAACCAATGAAGGACAATCGTGGGAAATAATTAGTCCAGATTTAACAAGAAACGATTCTAAAACATTAGTTTCTTCTGGTGGTCCTATTACTAAAGACAATACTGGAGTAGAATATTATGGGACTATTTTTGCTGTTGCCGAAGTTCCTAACGAAGATGGTGTTATTTATACAGGATCTGATGATGGCTTGGTACACATTACTAAAAATGGTGGTAAAAACTGGGAGAATATAACTCCTAAAGGAATGCCAGAATGGATGATGATTAATTGTATTGAAATTAATCCACACAAAAAGGGTGGAGCTTATGTTGTAGGTACAAAATATAAATCTGGTGATTACAGACCTTATATTTATGCTACAGAGAACTATGGTAAATCGTGGAGAAAAATAACGACAGGAATACAACAAGAAGACTTTACTAGAGCGCTAAGAGCAGATCCTAAACGTAAAGGTTTATTATATGCCGGTACAGAAAGAGGTATGTATATTTCTTTTAATGATGGAAAGAGTTGGGATAAATTTCAATTAAACCTACCTATTGTTCCAATAACTGATTTAACGATTAAAGAAGACAATTTGATTGCTGCTACTCAGGGACGCTCTTTATGGATTATTGATGATTTAACTCCGTTACATCAATTGAATACAACTTTAACCAATAGCGATTTCTTCATTTACAAGCCAAAAGCAAGTTACAGAATGGGTGGTGGAAGAAATGCAACGTCAAGAAGAAATGGAACAAACCATTATGGTGGTGTTGGTATTAATTATTATTTGAAAAATTATACTAAAAAAGATACTATTGCTATCCGAATCTATGACAGTAATAAAACTTTAGTAAGTACACACAGTAATTATCCTGATAAAGACTTAAAAGAAGAAAAGTTAAAGGTAAAAGAAGGCAATAATCAATTTTACTGGAATATGATGTATAAAGGTGCAGAACGAGTAAAAGGTATGATTTTATGGTGGGCTTCTCTTAGTGGACCTATGGCATTACCTGGTGATTATGCTGCAGAGTTATCTGTAAATAGAAAAGTAAAAAGTCAACCTTTCACTATACTTAAAAAACCTAATTCTGAAGCTTCTGCTGCTGATTTAAAAGCACAGTTTGATTTTATAAATGGTATCAATACCAAAATGACAGAAATACACAAAGCGCTTAAAAATGTAAAAAAAGTTAGAGCACAAGTATCAAAGCTAAAAACCTCATTAAAAGATAAAAAAGCAAACAAACCGCTTCTTGATTTTGCTACTAAATTAATCAAAGATATGACTGTTATTGAAAACAATTTATATCAAACAAAGAGTAAGAGTAATCAAGATCCTTTGAATTTTCCTATCAAACTGAACAATAAATTAGGTCATCTTAACTCTTTGTCAAGAATTGGAGATTTTAAACCTACCGATCAGGCAATTGCCTTTAAAAAAGAAGTTACTAAGGCTATTGATATTGAACTTAATAAATTATACTCATTATTTAATAATGATGTAAAAGAGTTAAATAAAAAAGTAAAACAAGCGCAAATAGATTTTATTCAACTTGACTAAATTCATGATACTAAAAAAATTAATACTACTAACGCTTCTTATTCAAGGAGCGTTTTTATTTGCTCAGAAAGAAGTATACGTTTCAGCTAAAAACGGATTAATTGTAAGAAATAAACCTAACAGAACAGCTGAGCGAATTGGAAAATTCAACCACGCTGAAAAATTAAATTTATTACAAAAAACAGGAAAACAGATCATTGTGATTGATGATGGAAAAACGATAAAAGGAGAATGGTATAAAGTGGATTCAAACAATGCTTTAACAGGCTATGTTTTTAGTGGATTTCTATCTGATAAAAAACTTAAAAATTCGTTTGAATTTATTTCTTATAATACAGACTATGATTATTTCTTCTTAGAAGTTAGGAATCGCAAAGGCGATGTTGAAACATTTATTCATAATACTGAAGAAGACATCAAGTATTTAAGAGGCGATATAATTGAAATCGCCTGGAAAGAAGACTCTATTACTATGGCTGGCGATGAAAGTATCGTTGAAGAAGCAAACATCTTGATTTCTTCTAAAAAAATTAAAGATGGAAATGTTTCTAAATTTCGGAAGAATTATAAAAAAGAGATTTCTTACTTATTAGATAAAGATAACTATTCAGCGTCTTTTCTAGAGAAAATATACTTAAATGTTGAATACTACATAGCAAACACTACTAATGAATTACTACGTAATTTGATTATTAACAACAATAAAATTACATGTACAATAGCACAAATAAAACGAAATGATAAACCTTTCTTACAAATTGGTATAACACATCTATTTGAACATAAAACAAATACTATAAAGTGGTTGTATTATAATTTAAACTCTTCTCAATTCTATGAATATGATCTGCCTAATGATTCTTTAATTGAAGTTAAGTAATTATTACATGAAAAAAGCTGTCTTGTCAAGACAGCTTTTTTTATTTCAAAAAATAATAGTTCTCTTTTCTATTTTACAACAAAACGTTGCGATTTACTTGTAAATTCATTCTGTAAGTTGATTAAGTATACCCCTGTTTTTAATTTATCGGTACGAATATAACCTTCCTCAAGCTTTCCTTTACTTAACACTTGTCCAAGCATATTTACTATTGTGTATGAAGTATTTGATAATTCCTTTTGCGATGAAGTAATCACTTTTAATGATTCTCCTTTAGTTATAGGATTCGGTGCTAATCGCAACGACGCATACAATTCCTCGTCTTCATCTCCTAAAACATCTAATCTAGCTCCAAACTCAACAACTGCTCTTGAACTACTTGCACACGAAGTTTCGTAGATTTTCACATTAGAAAATGTTGAATTATTACCCGAACCTGCATCATTGTCGTTAATAAATACTAATCTATCCATAACTCCAGTATAAGAATCTCCTACTGGAATAACATATGTTTTTATTCCGCTAGTGTAATCATCGAAGTTTGTTACTCCATAATTTTGTGTTCCGTATACTTTAAAATACCTACTTGAAGTTAGAGTTCCATCATTTTCAAACCCTACTCCATGAATTTCTCCTTCAGAAGTACTACTAAACTCAAATTCAATTACCGTATTGGCTGTAACTGTATAATTAAAGTTTATTTCTTTCCATGTATTATTTGTTAACGTTAACGTATTTCCTCCTCCAGACACAGCTGAATCACCTACGCTATCTTGGTTGGAGAAAGAGCTAATTGTATAATCATTAAAGTTTAAACTAGCACAACCAGGATCTGGATTATTCCCACCTGCAGTAACTTTAATATTATCAATTGCTATATCACTAGACCAGCCATTACCAGTTGTTCCTACAAACCTTAAGCTTACATCACCTCCAATGTAGGCATTTAAGTCTACTGAGATAGTATTCCATTGATTCCCTTTATTTCCTGAATCTGTCCATAAATTTGTCCAGTTATTACCGTCCGTAGAAGCTTGTAATGTTAAAGAACCAACATCATTACCAAACATATGATTACTGAATGAAATTGTAGCAGAAGACTCACTGGAAAGATCGAAACAAGGACTTACTAAAATAGCAGTAGCATTCGCTCCTATCTGTCCTGGACTATTATTACTAGAAGCTTCTAAAAACATATAGAAACTACCATCGGTAGCTGAACTCGGACCTGTATTATTAGATGGAGTTCCGTTAGCATCTCTTACCCAATTCCCATCATCTCCAGTAGCCTGTGTCCATCCATCATTCGTTTCGAAACTTTCACTGTAAGGTAACGATTGACATGAACCTCCTCCGCCTCCTGTAGTCGTAAACGTTACAGAGGAGCTAAAAGCTGAGTTGCTACTTGTACATTGACTTCTAACTTGAACTTCATATTGTGTGGTGGCAGACAAACCAGATAATGTTGTTGATGTTCCTGAAACATTATTTGCAGTCCATGAAGATGTTCCTACTTCACGATAACGGACTCTATATGTAGCACCTGAAACTGAATTCCAACCTACTGATGCTCCTGAGTTTGATATTCCAGATACCGTAACTCCAGTAGGAACTGTAGCTGTACAAGAAACTGCTCCACTTATCGTAAAGTTAGTGTTAGAGATATCAAAGAAAATATGATTACTTCCTTTAACCATAATTCTGTTTTGACTTCCTGTTTGATTAGGAACCACTATATCATGAGACCCATCATTGGTAACCCCACTTGCTAATGTTATTGGATACGTATTTCCTCCATCCGTAGATAATAAGATATCTACATTTGCTGTATTCACTCCATTACCCGTAGTACCAGCTACATTCCATGTTACGGTTTGTGTTGATCCTGCTGCATATGTTACATTACTATTTGGTGAATTCACCACAAAAGGTCCAGCATTTGTATTTACTGTTACCCTCATATCATCACTATCATTTGTTCCGCCTCCTGCTCTATTATCTCGTACAGTAAGTCTAAAATTAAGATTTCTGTTTACATTAGGTACTGCTTCCCATCTCCAAGAAGTATTTCCTGTTTTAATGGTTTCGATTCTTGGGAAATATCTTGAAGGACTCGCTGATGGTGGATATGATCTAAAAGCTACTCCCGATGTTGCAGTAACACTAGGATTTGTTGTGCTAGCATCATTCTCATCAATTTGTTCCCATGTATATGTTAATGCATCAGAAGCATCAGCATCAGTAGCTGAACCTGTCAACAAAAATGGAGTTGCTCTTGGTATTGTGTAATTACTTCCCGCATTTGCAACAGGTACATTGTTTCCTGTTGCTGTATTTGTTTGACATGACGTCGTTTTAATGTAATTTGTTATTTGCTGTATTGTGATTGCGTGGAAATACGGATCACTATTTTGTTGCACATCTGTAGCACCAGTAATGCCTGCATATCCCATAATTGTTGAACCACTTCCTGGCTCCATTTGAACGTTTCTTCCTTCATTTCCTCCAAACGTCCATGTATGATTTCCTCCAAATTGGTGTCCAATTTCATGAGATACATAATCCACATCAAAAATTTCTCCTTCAGGAACTGTAGTTGAACTAAAACCACTACCTTTTCTTCCGTTTACACAAACACAACCTATACAACCTGCATTTCCATTGTTTGATGCTCTGTGAAATAAATGTCCTATGTCATAATTTGCTTCTCCTATTCTATTGGTTAATGTTGATTGTAATTGAGAATTTAAATTACCTCCATAGGGATCTGAACTTGCATTTGTATAAATTACATCATCTGTATTTGGAATAACGATCATGGTTACATTAAAATCAGACTCGTAAAGACCATTTACTCTGGTCATTGTAGCATTTATTGCTGCTAATGTTTGTGCTACTGTTCCTCCATGATATGAACCATATTCTCCTGTTGTGGAAATGGCTATTCGGTACGTTCTTAAAATACCATCATCTGCATTACGATGCGCATGCCCAGATGAATGGGCTCCTGTTTTACTCTTTGGATCTACAGTACAATTAAGTCCTCCAATACGTTTTGGTTTATCTGCTCTTTTATATACAGAATAAGTATTAGAATCCTTAGAATAAGACTCTATAAAAACAGTCGCTTTGTCTGCTCCTAAACGCATGCTTTGTAATCCTTTTGGCGAGATACTAAATCGTATTCTATCTGTAGGGTTATCTACTCCAATACCTGCGTAAGATTTAATATTAGGATATCTAGCAGATAAATCCGGATGTAATACAGCTGCTTCAAAAACATGAAACCTCTCCATAACTCCATCAGCGTTAGGAAAAGATACTATTACTCTTGATTTTCTTGCAGTTCCTCTCTCTGGAGCTCCATTTAATGCCTTTTTAATTGCAGCTACATCCAGCTTATAAATTGCTTTATCAGGTAGCCTTTTTGCTAATGCTGATTTACTAATGTTTACTTTAGGAATGTTTTGTTTTTTCCAAAATTTACCGTCTTGTGCAAATAAAACGGTACTAATCATGAACATGATTAAAGGTAGTCTAGTTTTCATTTTCGGGAGTATTAAAGGTTTAAGTATCAAATATAAAAAAAACAACACACAGTTATTGACTGTAAATCAATATTTTAATAAAAAATATAATTATATTGTTATTTTTTAACTCTTTTTAGCTTTTTTGATTAATTAAAACTACCATCAATTAAATACTTTTAAAAAAACAATCTCCATTTGAAAAGAAAAAAGCTAAAAATTTTCATTTTTAGCTTTCGATATTTTTAGGTAAACTTTATTCTTCAATAGTTATTTCATTCTCTTATTCGTAACGTATATTCCATAGATTAAACTTACTGTAACCTTTGTAAGCCAGAAACGAATCCACTTTTTATCGGAGAAATGTCTTTCGTAAACAATGTCGATATTCCCTGAAAATATATCGCTTGCACTATTGAAAAGTAATGAGAATAACGTTACAATTACGAAAAAAGGGAAGGCTATCTTAAAGACATTGACCCAAAATAGCTTTTGTTTTAATTTACTTAACATCCTTATTTACTTTTTAACTTTTCGTTATTATGGTGACGATCGTGATCTCTTTTAGTTTTTATATCTAATTTCTTATCAAATGCTTCTTGTAAATTTACTCCTGTTTGATTAGCCAAACATAAGACTACAAATACAACATCTGCTAATTCTTCTCCTAAATCTTTATTTTTATCACTTTCTTTTTCACTTTGCTCACCGTATCTTCGGGCAATAATTCTAGCCACTTCACCCACTTCTTCTGTTAATTGCGCCATGTTTGTAAGTTCGTTAAAATAACGAACTCCATGATTTTTAATCCAATCATCAACTTGCTTTTGTGCATCTTGTATCTTCATAGATAGTATTAATTTATAGTTCAAAAATAATATTAATTAAACTAAATATGTAAGAAAGGAAAATCATATTTAAAAAAACAAAACACCATTACTATAGTTAGCATGGTGTTTTATTGAATTCATTAGTAAAAATGATTCTTACTTTCTAATAAATCGTATCGTTTTTTTCTTTGATTTTATGAAATATACTCCTGGTGATAGTGTAGAAATATTTAAAACATCAATATTTGCATTCTTAACTGAAATACTCATTACTTCTTTCCCTACAGAATCGTAAATTTTAATTATACTTCCTAAATCAAAATTAGTTAGGTGAAGTTTTTCACTACTTGGGTTAGGGTATGCTATACTATTAATCTTTTGATTATTAAATTCCTCAGTATTTAAAACGGCTGTATTTGCATTTGGATTATATAAATTCCCAGACATGGTATACATATACAATACTCTTAATGTATTAGCAAAATACGCATTGGAGGTTTGACTTTTTAATGCAGTATAAGCTTCATCTACCATATTTTGATTTGTAGAAGTCATAAGAGCTGACGAGAATGCTCCTGTAAAAACTACATCTTTGTAAGGTGTTCCAGAATTACCAGGTATTTGTGTGCCATCTTGATTATAACCTGCTGTTATTTTATTTATTCCGCCAACTCCAGTAACAAAATTCTGACATTTTGATAAGTAGTCATTAGCGTTATTTTCTCCAAACCACAAATAATCTGTAGCAATTCTCCATGGCGTTCTTGCAGCATCATAATAATATGATTTTCCAGCATTATGAGCCCATGGAACAATGTCTGAATATGTTCCATCAGCTTTACACCAGTCAGAAACTAACCCTCCAACTGCATTATTTGTTGACAAATTAGCATTTAAAACTTCATATGTTTTTACTATTACATTGTTCCAAAACTGTTGATCGTTTGTAAATTCTCCGTAAACTTTATAATACCCTGGTGCGAAATATGATGGATTTGTATTATTCGATCCGCCCCAAGCATCACCAGGTTTTAAGACATATGTATTTGCTTCTACTTCATGCTGCTTCATTACAGCTATTAACTCTTTAGCATCTTCATGATAGTTTATCGTTCCGGAGTTATCAAAACGATTACCTGCAATAATTAAAGCTATCGCTGCGTCTAATTCAGCATCTGTAGCTCCATTTTGGCCATCTACGGTGTCACATCCGTTTATTTTCCAATGCATTACACCATTGGGATTTCTGTGACTCTTGTAATATTTCCAAAGTCCATCAAATAGTTCTTTATCATTTGCGTAAGCAGATAATAACATTCCGTAAGCTATACCTTCTGAAACTGAAAAATTAGGATCATCAAATTTTACTCGTGCTCTTCCATCTGAACAACTTGCATCGGCAAAACGATTTTTCCAGTCCAAATATGCTTGTTCTAAATCATTACTTTGTACGTTAGTTGGTTTACTTCCAAAAGGATAATCAGCATTGGTAAATTGTATTGCGCTGTTCTGTGCAACTGAACAATATATGCTCAAAAAAAGACAAATTAAAAAAGTTTTCATTTTAAATAGGGGGTTGATTGATTATACAAATAACAACCCTTTTTTTATAATAATATTATCAATTCTTAATCTTTTTTAATCACTTTCTACAATCCTTCTCGAACTCTCCTGTCCAACCAAATAGCAAGTAGTGTTGCAATTACACCATACATCCCTGTAACAAACCAATTTACTTGATGTCCGAATTCCCCAACGATACCTAAACCTATCTTAGAACTAAAAATATGTGCTAAAGAAAATGCCATTGCATACAATGCCATATAGCTTCCTTCGGCTCCTTCTTTAGCTCTTTTTAAAGCAAATGTATTTGTAAAAGGAAAACCTATCATTTCTCCAAATGTTATGATTACAATACTAACAATCAAAATTCCTATCCAATAATTTCCTATCAATACAAAGAAACTCAATGCGAATAAAACACACGCATAAGTAATTAGTCGGGTAGGTTTTAATCCTTTTCTCTCTAAAAAATTAATAAGGGGCATTTCTAGAATTACTATTATCATAACATTGACAAACATTATTAAACCAGTATCAAACTCTGTAAGATTGAATTGAACATTTTGATATATTGGCATGGTTATGATTAACTGAAAAAATGCCATTCCTATAAAAAAACATATCGCGATAAAAATCTTATAGCTTTTATCTTTGTAAGCCATATTTTTATCTATCTTTTCTAAATTATTTTCTTTCTCTTTTACAACAGTTTGTTTTTCCTTTACTAACATGTAAAAAATTAGTATCGCTATAACACATGTTATTCCATCTACCCAAAATAATAAATTATATCCTTTAGAAACGATAATCCAACCTGCTAACGTTGGTCCTATTCCCATCCCAAGATTGATAGCCAAACGTATTAATGCTAACGATCTTGTTTGGTTCTCTGGTTTGCTGTATGCCTTTACAGATACGAATAAAGCTGGTCTGAAGGTATCAGCAATAATCATTATTCCGAGAATTGTTAAACATAATCCCCAAAACGAACTAACATACTGCAGAAATATGAACCCTATTCCTGTAAAAAAAAGACTAAATACCATAACCTTATAAAATCCTATTTTATCAACTAACTTTCCTCCAAAAAAAGATCCTAAAAGTGATCCTATTCCAAAAAAGACTAAAATAGATCCTGCATCTTCTTCATTATAACCTAGCTCCTTTGTTAGATATAAAGACAAAAATGGTATAACCATAGTCCCTGCCCTATTCACCAAAGAAATCAACGATAGGAACCAAATTTCTTTTGATAGTCCTTCAAATGATTTGATATAGTTTCGGTAAAACTTTTTCATAATAGTTTGGTTATTTAGTTATTAGTAAAAAACAAAAAGTCTGGCTTTTCAGCCAGACTTTTGTATTGTTTTGTATTATATAATTATAATCTTTACACATGATAAGTCCAACTAGATGGTGAAAAAATCACCGATCTCCATTGCTTATATGTATATGTGTTTTTCATTTAGAAATGTATTACACTACAAACATATATAAAATAAACATAGGTTGTATGTTAATTTTAAGTTGTTTATTATTTCGTAAGCCATACATATTAGTTAAAAAAGAATGAATGGCATTACTGCATAAAATAAATACTAATAGTAAATTTGTAATTCGTTTATGATTTAACTTTTATCATAATTGTTTTTTCATAGTTTTTAAAATTCGTTAGTCACTCCAAATTTGAATGGTTATCTAGTTTCATAAATCCAATTTTTTAATATTTATCTTATGAAAAATTACTTCTATTTATTTTTTATTATTTGTTGTATTGCATGTAATTCTCAAGGGAGAAGAAAACTTCCTGGAAATTCACCTTTTCAACTTGAAATGAATGCTAAATTTAAAGATGCTTCTAAATCCCCTCTAACTAAAAAGGATTTAAAAACATTTAAAAACCTTGATTTCTTCCCAATAGACGAAAAGTATAAGGTTACTGCTAAACTTATAAAAACTCCTGACGCACCTACTTTTAATTTCCCCACAACTACATCTAGAGTTGTTACGTATAAAAAGTACGGAATTATAGAATTTACCATTGACGAGAAACAGCTAAAATTGGATATTTATAAGAATATTAATCCTGTATCTGGATATGAAGACCATCTATTTTTACCTTTTTTAGATGATACCAACGGTAAAACTTCTTATGCTGGCGGTCGTTTTATAGATGTGCTCGTAAGTGATGAGAAAGAGAATGGTTTCATTTCTATTGATTTCAATAAAGCTTACAATCCTTATTGTGCATATAGTGATCGTTACTCTTGCCCTATAACACCGAGAAATAATTATTTAGCTATTGAAGTTAAAGCTGGTGTAAAAGCATATAAAAAATAAGTCCTACTCTTGAAGTAGGACTTATTCATAATTTTATAAAAAAATATGTTTATTTTTTTACTTCTACTGTTCTAACATTTATTGTAACGATGCTAGTAAAGAAGCTAATTACACCATCTACAAATGACTGCTCACTTTTAATAGTATAATCTTTAGCTCCGTTAGCCATTTCTTTTGAATCTACAGTATTAATTGGCACTAATCCAAATAAAGCATACCATTGTTTCTTTTGAACTGTCTGAGAAGATTGCGCTCCACTACCAACTGTATGTACATGCGTAGCACATGAAGTTAAAAAAAGAGAAGCTGCTAATAATGCTAACGTTAAAAATTTTGCTTTTTTCATAATTTAAAAATTGTAATTTATATTTATTAAATATTCACTCTATTTATGGTTCCTAAAGACGATTCTATTCGTTTTGCGAAAGCTTCGTTGTAATTGTTTTTAGGAATTATATAATTTATCTCTACTAATTCTTTATTTGGTTTAATCATTAGTTTAAAAACCACATACTTATCATCTAAAAGAATGAACTGGTTAAACCGTATAGCATTGCTATAAAACTCAGAAAATAATGGTTTGGTCCATTTCTTATCTATGTAAGATCTGTTCTTTTTTACTAATTGTTTTACCGCTAAAGTTTCGTTCACTTTTGATACTACTATTAAAGCGGTATCATCTTTGTTAAAAAAGACTTTTTTGTGCTCTAATTCAAGTCCCGATAAAGAGTCTAATAATTTAGTATTTGAAATGGATTTTTCAACCTCGTTGAATCCTTTTGGTGGAGAAAAAACTAAATTTAGTTTAGTATCAACATACCTTTTACTCAGTAAAGAATCATTTACAGTAAATGACATTCTACTAACTTTTTGTTCTTTTTGCTGATTACAGGAAAACAATATGGTTGTTATTGCTAGTGCAATAAAAATCTTTTTCAAAGCATATCTAATTTGTGTCAAAAAAAAGAAAAATTATTGAGCCATCCTATTAAATTTTTCAATTTTTTAACATTTTAAATAACACTATTTTTCATTATCCTAGGAATATACTCATTCCACTAACAAATAAGTATTATTTTAACTATTGAATGAAATCTCTTCAACACTATCCAGCTCAATCGCTTTCTCTAAGCGTGCTAAATGCTCTTTTCTTACTTTTAATTTTGTATTCTTGTGCGCCGTTTTATTAATTTTTCCAAATAGTTGTGCTATTTGAATTGCTGTCGGTAATAAGTGGGATTGCGGAACTACTTTATCTAAAAAACCTGCGTTTACAGCTTCGCTAGGAGAGTACATTTCTGCATTACTCACACTTCTTTCAAAATACACTGGCGTTAATTTACCTTTCGCTATTTCAATACCTGCATGATGCATCGTCATTCCAATCATAACTTCATTTAATCCTATTTTGAAGTCACCTTCAGCTCCTAATCTATAATCTGCAGATAATAATAAAAATGCTCCTTTGGCGACTGCATGACCTCCGCATGCCATTATTACTGGGCAAGGAAATGATAATAAACGGTGAGATAATTTAGACCCTTTAGTTACTAATTCTTTTGCTGCATCAGCAGATTTGGTCATAACTTTTAAATCATAACCTCCTGATAAAATACCATCTTGACCCGTAATAATGACAACTCTTTCTTCCTGCTCAGCATTGCTTAAACATTCGTTAATTTCATCTATAACCTCATGAGAAATTGCATTTACTTTCCCATTAGCTATCTTTATAATTGCATAATTATCTTTCGTAGTATATTGTACTAAATTGTTCATGTTATATATATTTTACTAAAAAAATTCCAAGAAAAACCGCAAGAAAACCTAAGATAAAACTTGCCGCTGTGTATATTGTAAACGAAACAAAATCACCAGACTTTAAAAACACATGATTCTCATAGGCAAAGGTTGAAAATGTGGTAAATCCACCGCAAAAACCTGTTGCCAAAAGTAATGAGTGCTCCTGAGTTAATGTATTATTTTTAGCCGCTAAACCTAAAATAAAGCCGATACACAAGCTTCCTAAAATATTTGCTAAAAACGTACCAAATGGGATCCCTGTTTCAGTATTATTAAATGTTTTACTAAGTAAAAATCTCAATACACTACCTAAGCCTCCTCCGATAAATACTAAAAATAATTGCTTCATATTTTCACAAAAATAATAAAACCTCACAAGTTATAGTGAGGCTTTGTAGTGTTGATTTTATTTAACCCTTACTTAATAGGGTAATAAATATCTGTTTGAATATCTTCTATTTTCACTTTCGAAGCGTCATTTACATAAAGTTCGTAAAGTGGAAATGTTGTTTCTAATTCATTTATTTTAAGATATTCTCCAACAGCCAAGTGTGCTTCATAATCTCCCTTACCATAATCTCCAAACTTAGAAAGCATTGCATATTTACCTCCTTTTACATTTATCTTCTCCATACCTTCAGGAATAGCAAGCTCTTTAGTTAGAAAAAAACCAATATGAAACTTTGTCTCTCCAGCTGCTTCATCCCACTTTTGATACAATGCCGCAGGAATAAAGTCATCATTTGTTAGTCCTAACTTTTCTGTAAGTGAACTAATTTTAATCATATTTTCAGTAAAAACTTTTTGAATTTCAGCCTGATCAATTTTCGTTGTGTATGGATACCCAAAAAATACTTTATCTGTTGTTTTTACGATCTGCGTTGCGCTTAATCTATATGGATTTGGCATATCTTTCACCACTCGATCTAAATTTTTTAATCCATTATCAAGCATTGGTCCTAACATCTCGTCCCAACCACCAGACATTGCTGAAAAAAATTTAAAAATAAACGGGGCTTCATCTTCTTTCATTCTCCAAGTAACTTTAGTATCTCCGCCTACTTCTTCGAAATTCCATATAATATCGCTTGGTTCATAATCTCCAAATCTCATCTCCTGACGAATCGATTTATTGGCCTTTACAGCTATTGTTTTCATGCTTCCAGATCCGTCTTTGCTCGTCCAGCTGTTACTTGCGCCTACACCAGTTGTTGTTTTTCCGTAAGTAACAACAATAGTACTATCTTCATCATGCCAAGGTCCCCATTTTTCCCACGTTCTAAGATCATTAACAGTATTAAACACTTTAGTTATTGGCTGTTTTATAAGCTTTGATCTAGATACATCATAATTTGAAGGAAACATTGCCACGTATAATAATCCTACAAGAATCAATGCTAATACAAGTAATAATGTATATTTTAAGAATTTCATATTTGAGAAATTTGATTATCTATTTATAAAGAAAACAGCTTAATATCTACTATAATGTTACATCTTCTGCATCTTTCCAATTCCATTTTCCTACAATTATACCTTTCTTGACAGTTACAATACCTGGATTAGATCTAATTACAGTTTTTATAGCTGTTCCGTCACAAGTTCCAAAAATATATGGTAGATCGTATTCTTTCTTAAACGCAGCTAATGCATCTTCGTCATACATGATACCATCTGCTGTTAAAATATAAACTTCGTATCCTTTATTTTTAGCTTCCTTAGCTACTTTAGATACTTCGTGTATTCCTTCTTTATCAGCTTTATCCAGAACATTCAACATAATTAACATAGCGTTATCTTTAGCTAACATTTCTTCTAACAAATCGCCATCATCTGTGCTTATCTCAAAATCATGAATTGGAGGAACCTCTCCGTCTCCTTGGTACTTCATTCCTTCTGCGATGTTTGTTCCTATCGAATAAGCTCTAAAATCAATAATAGGTAGGTGTTGTAATACATAATAGGTAATAAATAGTGAAACAACAACAGAACTATATGTTAGTATCTTAGCTACTTTTAATGAAGGGATTTCTTTTATGTATTTTAATCCTGCTATTAAAATTCCTATAAGCACAATAAATAGTACATTTTTATAGAATGTTTGTTCAGGACTTATCTTTATAGCATCTCCAAAACACCCACAATCAGTTACTTTATTGTACGTGTAAGAATACCATGTTAAAAACAGAAAAATTAAGGTTATACCAAACAAACTCCAAACAGTAAATTTTGGTTTAAACCCTACAAGTAGCATGATTCCTAAAACAGTTTCTGCAACTACTAATAAAATTGCAAAAACCAAAGCTAAAGGCGTTAGAAACTCTAAATTTAAAACTGCCTCACTAAAATATTCTTCCAGTTTAAATTGTGTTCCCATTGGGTCTATCAATTTTACAAAACCGGAATAAATAAATAACAGTCCAACAAAGATTCTCGAAATGTGTGTTAATATTTTCAACATATTTTTAGGGATTTTAATTCTATTCTTCTCTTAAATGAATGAGCGCAAATACAGCATAATTAATCATATCTTGGTAATTGGCATCTATTCCTTCGGAAACTATTGTTTTTCCTTTGTTATCTTCTATTTGCTTAACACGCAATAATTTTTGCAATATTAAGTCGGTTAAGGAAGAAACTCTCATGTCACGCCAAGCCTCACCATAGTCATGGTTTTTATTTTCCATTAACTCTTTGGTTATTTTAATATGCTTGTTATAATGCAATTCTGCTTTTTCAGTGGTTAAATCTGGCTGTTCAGCGACTCCCATTTCTAGTTGTATCAAAGCCATAATTGAGTAATTTATAATTCCTATAAATTCTGACTTTTCTCCTTCATCTACCTTTCTTATATCATTTTCTTGTAGCTGACGAATTCGTTGTGCTTTTATAAAGATTTGATCTGTAAGCGATGGTAGCCTTAAAATTCTCCAAGCACTTCCATAATCTGACATTTTTTTCACAAACAAGTCGCGGCAGACTTCTATCACCGCATTGTACTGATTAGATGTATTTTGCATTTATATTTTTAGAAAAACTACGTAAAAATAGCAAATCAAATAGGTTTTCGATTATTTTTATCAAAAAATTTGATATTGTATGTCTATTAATTCAGTTACTGTTTTCTGTGGAGCAAGCCTTGGTCATCAAGATATTTATCAAAAAGCAGCAATAGAACTAGGCGTTTTTTTCGCTAAAAATAATATTGATCTTATTTACGGTGCTGGAAAAATTGGTTTAATGGGGGTTATTGCAAATGCTGTTTTAAAAGAAAACGGACAAGTTATTGGAGTAATTCCTGAACTTCTTAAACGCGAAGAAGTTGTACATCCTGAGATTACTAAAACTATTCTTACCAAAACCATGAGCGAGCGTAAATTCATTATGAGTAAAATGACTGATGCCTACATTGCCTTGCCTGGAGGTTTTGGAACTTTAGATGAACTGTTTGAAGCGCTTACGTTACAACAATTATATATTGAGAAAAAACCTGTAGGAATATTGAATGTAAATGGTTTTTTTGATCCGCTGATACAGCAATTAACTTTGATGATTGAAGAAGGTTTTCTGAAACTTAAAAATAGAGAAATGTTAATTATTGATGCTAGTGTAGAAGGATTAATGAAAAAGTTAAATACTTACCAAGCACCCGAAGCTAATAATATTATCGATAAAGTAGTAAAGAAGTAATGATGACAATTAATTGTAAAGGAAATTTAATTGATTTTAGTACGCCTAGCGTAATGGGAATTTTAAATATTACCCCAGATTCCTTTTATGATGGAGGTGCTTATAAAAATAACAAGGAAATTCTTCTTCAGGTGTCTAAAATGTTAAATGAAGGAGCTACATTTATCGACGTAGGTGCATACTCTTCAAGGCCAGGAGCATCTCATATCTCTGAAGACCAAGAACTGCTAAGAATCACTCCTATTATACAGTTACTAGTAAAAGAATTTCCAGATATCATTATTTCTGTAGATACATTTAGAAGCAAAGTTGCTACTGAGACTATTACCATGGGAGCTGCTTTAATTAATGATATTTCTGGTGGTAAAATGGATGAAAATATGTTTTCGACTATAGCTCGGCTTCAAGTTCCATATATTCTAATGCATATGCAAGGTACTCCTCAAAATATGCAGCAACATCCTAAATATAATAACATCACAAAGGAGTTGGTTTCATTTTTTGCAAAACAAATTTTTGCTTTAAAACAACTTCATGTTCACGATGTGATCATAGATGTAGGCTTCGGTTTTGGAAAAACAATAGTACATAATTACACGCTTTTAAATGACTTAGCTCTTTTCAAACATTTAGATGTTCCTATTTTAACTGGAATTTCAAGAAAATCAATGCTCTATAAGCTGCTAGAGATAACACCAAAAGAAGCTTTAAATGCCACCTCTATAGCTAATACCATTGCTTTGTTGAATGGATCTAACATTCTCAGGGTCCATGATGTTAAAGAAGCTGTTGAAGCCGTTAAAATTGTAAAAAACACCATTCAATTATAAAAAACACACCTAGTTAATACACTATTTCGAATTACACTTTTCTGGCATTGTTTTTGTTAATTTATGTTAACACCAAAAATTGCAGTAGTAGCCAAACTTTAAACTAAAAATTTAATTTAAAACTACTTATCATGAAAAGAAAACGTATTTCAGAAATTAACGCAGGCTCTATGGCCGACATTGCTTTTTTACTTCTAATATTTTTTTTAGTTACTACTACAATGGACGTAGACAAAGGTATTTTTAGAAAGATGCCTCAAAAAGATGAAAGTGCTCCTCCAGTTATTACTAAAAACAAAAACATATTAGATATAAGTATTAATGGAAATAATGAAATTTGGCTTGGTAACGAAAAAATAGCATTGGGAGAACTTCATAAATTAGCTATCGATTTTATTGATAATGGAGGCGGGACAGACAAGAATGGTAGAACTTGCGATTGGTGTAACGGTGCACAAAAAAGTAATTTATCTGATCATCCTACAAAGGCCATTATTTCTATTTCTGCAGATAGAAAAGCTAATTATGAAACCTATGTAACAGTTATGGATGCAGTAAATTCAGCGTACTCTAGTTTAAGAAATAAACTTTGCTATACAATGTTTAATAAAAGTTATAAGGTTTTAGAAGCAGAGTATAAAAAAACTAGAAGTAACGATTTACTTAGAAAAATCAAATTAATTCAAGAAAAATATCCGCTCTTAATTGCTGATATAGAATCTACCTCAGCAATGGCACAAAGGTAAATTATTAGTACATTTACGCAAATGCCTTTGATATCATGTTAGATTTTATTGATTTTTCGTTTTTAGATATTCTTGATATTATTCTTGTAGCTGTGCTACTGTATTACATTTACAAATTGCTAAAAGGTACTGTAGCTATTAATATTGTTGTTGGTATAACCCTAATATTCTTAATCTGGAAAATAACGCAAGCATTACGTATGGAGATGCTTAGTGGAATTTTAGGGTACCTACTATCTGGTGGTGTAATTGCCTTAATTATTGTTTTTCAACAAGAAATAAGAAAGTTCTTATTAATGATAGGAACTACAAATTTTTCTACTAGGCGAGGTTTTCTAAACCAGCTGAAGTTCTTACAATCTGAAATTAATACAGATACAGATGTAGAATCTATAGTGAATTCGTGCGTACATTTATCTACAACGAAAACAGGCGCCTTAATTGTTATCGAAAGAACGAATAAATTGGATTTTCTAGTGAATTCAGGAGATAATATGAATGCTTTAGTAAATGAAGCTATTATCGAAAGTATTTTTTACAAGAACAGTCCATTGCATGATGGAGCAACAATAATTAGAGATAATTATATTATCGCTACACGTGTAATATTACCTGTTTCTGATAATTCAAAAATCCCTGCTCGTTTTGGGTTACGTCACAGGGCTGCTATTGGAATTACAGAAAAAACCGATGCTGTATGTATCTTAGTATCTGAAGAAACGGGAGAAATATCTTATATTAAAGATGCTGAATTTGTACTTTATAAAGATGTAACCGAACTTATTGAAAAGGTTAAAAAAGACCTGACTAAATACTAAATTATAATATAAGAAAAATCGATGTTGAATATAAACTTCAACATCGATTTTAATAATTCAAACTACTGCACTGTACTCAACTAAACGTTTACTTAACGATAATTTTCTTTGTTTCTAGTGCTCCAGTATTCACATTTCTGACTTCTAGAATATACATTCCTTTAGCCAAATCATTCACAGAAATCAAAGTACTTTCTTCATTATCAATTGTTTTACCTCTAACAACAAGTCCTGTTAAATCTATCAATCTTATCTCAACAGTACTTAGAAAATTTGTTCTTGTTATACCAGTATTAAATACTGATACTGCAAAGTAATCAGAAGTTGGATTAGGACCTACCGATACATTCATAACTTCTTGTTTCGGTTTTGCTCTTTCGACAACTGGAGTGTTTCCAAAGAAAAAACCATACTCTGCATTTGCTAGAGCAACTTCAATTTGTGCCCAACTTCTGTGATAACGTTGTGTAAATTCTTGACCTGAATTATATGCAGATTCTAGCCTTGCATACTCTGGATCGTTTTTGTACCCTGAACGAATATCAATGAATTTAACACCTGGCTTTATCTCATCGCCATTTGGCATAGTACCTCTGTAATTGTTAGGCACATATACTTCCTCTTCAAAAATACGTTTAAAATCACCTCTACTCTCTGGAGCAGAAACACCTTTATCATCTCTGTACGTTCTCCACATTCTATCTAACACTTCTTTAGCTAAATCTCTAGAAGCAATATCTAAGGTTTCGTACTTTTCTGTAGCTGCTGCATAATAAATTAATGCTTTTGCCATCGATGCAGCTACACCTAAGTCTTTACCATAATCTGTTACCGTTACGCTAAGACCATTGTTTGCTTGAGGATTCGTTGGATTCCATGTATTTGGCTGACCACTCCATTCTAATGTCGCTGGAATTTCAAAATCATCTTCTCCAATTAATTTCACGATATCTTTCACCCAGTTTGTCCAGTTTTCTATTAAACGCTTAGCCATTGGATCGTTGGTAATGTAATAGTATTCCGCAACACGCTCCATAGACCAAGCTTGCCAACCAAACCAAGTTCCACTTCCTGGATCATGATATACAGGATCATTATCGTAAGCCATATCATAAAATGTTGACTTCCCTGAAGGATATGTACTATAATTTCCATTCCAACTATTGGTTGCTCCACCTGCTATGGCTCCTTCTTTAGATTGTAACCAAGTATAAAACTCCATTTGTCTTTTCAAACTTTCTGCCCAATCTTTTTTTCCATTTTTAGATTTAGGCTTCAAAGAATTTACATTAGTTAACGCATAGGCAGCAACTGGGTTTTGATATCCAAAATGACAATGACTTGAACTTATTCTAAATGCCCATGGTGCAGATGTATCAACTGCTCCACCCCAAGATATATACCATGACATTAAATAATGTGCACTGTCATAACCTGAACCAGCTCCAGTTGTTTCGCTTTGTACTCCTAGTGGTTTAAAATATTTATCAAACATTGCTAATCGTAGATAATCTCCCATTTTCACGGTTTTATCTAAATTAGTAACACCTAGACCTTGCTCTTTAGCATATTCTTGCGCCCAATACATTGCTTGAACAACCCTTGCGTCTGCATCAGGAGCACTTGTATACCTCCATTGTTTAGCATAATTTTGATCTTGAATAAAGATTGGAAGGAAACCTTCTTCTGCACTTCCCCACTTAAAACCTTCCCAAGATGGATGCGGAACTGTCTCGTATACAGACTCTTGCTCTCCTCTTTGAAAAGTATTAATATACGATGGTGTACTCACTCCATCTCCTCTATTTCCATAGCCATAAAAATTATCGTTATCTAATAACCAATGCATCTGATAAACATCTGCTCCATAGGTAGCTGTTAAATCCGAAGAAACTGGGTCTACTCCTACTGGTGCTGAAAAATTCAATGGCGATGGATAATCGCTCGGTAACGGAAATTCTGGTGCGTAAGAAGCAGGACTTGCAGGATTGTAGGCTCCATTAGTCGGTTGATCTGCTTTTGTTGGAATAATAAATTGTTCTATTTTATTCCATACATTATTTAACGGTTTCCAATCTTTGTTAATTCTTCCATTCATTACTTCCAACCAAATCCAATATGAATATAATTCACTAGTTGACTCATGCCCATGATCTGGAGCTTCTACAAGTAATGTTTCTATTGAATGATGCGGAGAACCATCGGCGCTGAAGTAACCATTTGCTGGATCGTAAAATTCTTGTCTGATTTCATTAAATCGATCTAAATATTCGTTTCCAGTTGGAGGATTAATAACAATATCATCTTGTACTATTATTTTTTGTGTTTTCTTGCTTTCACCTCCATTTCCGTCAGTTACAGTTAATTCAGCAATATACTCTCCTGTTGTGTATACATTCGAAACTGTAATTCCATTTCCTACATTTCCGTCTCCAAAATCCCAGTTATACGTTAAAACATCGCCATCTAAATCTGAAGATGAGCTAGCATTAAAGCTTACTTCTAAAGGCGAAATCCCTGATATTGGCGTTGCTGAAAAATCTGCTACTGGGTCGTTATTTGTCGTCCCTCCACAGTTAGGTAATGTACTAGAATTACTAAAGTAAATAGTAAAATCTGATGTTTTTGAGACCAACACAAAATTTCCTTCATCTAAAGTAGCCCAATATGAACCATCTAGATTTGGAAAACCAGAACCTGTAATTGTGATCGCTGGTTGAACTTGATTAAAACTCTGAGTTATTTTTGGCTTTAGATCATTCCACCAAGATGGTGCTCCATTATTGGTTAGTATTGAAAATTGATACAGACCATTATTCGTTGAATCCCAATTAATAGTGAAATTGTTAATATTCTCAAGACTTGGTCCACCAGCACCTAATACGTAAGCATTTTTGAACTGCGAACTTATTGATGGTAATGCACTACTTGAAGGTGTGTTGAACGTACAACTGTTTCTAAGAATATTAGCAGTATTTAAAGGTGCTGCACTACAATTTGGCGGAGTTGCCGACGTACTAAAATATATTGTAAATCCACCAGTTTTAGAAACTAATACAAAGTTCCCTTGATCAATAGTAGCCCAATATGATCCGTCTAAATTTGGGAACCCTGAATCTGCAATTGTTATTGCTGGTTGAGCAGTATTAAAATTCTGAGTTACCTTAGGCTTGAAATCATTCCACCATGAAGGAACACCATTATTAGTATTCATCGAAAATTGATATAGGCCGTTGTTAGCTAAATCCCAATTAATAGTAAAATTCGCTACATTACTTAAATCTGGTCCGCCAGTGCCCAGAACGTGTATGTTTGTAAATGGTGCATTAATACTTGGCAAAGCATTATTTACAGGAGTACTAAATGTACAGTCTGTTTCCTGCCCCACTTCATTTCTAATAACTTCAATACTGTTTGAAAGATCAAATTCACCAGATAAATTTGCTATGTTAGCATTAGCTGATAATCCTGTGATTGCTCCGTTGTAACTAACATTATATATAAAGCAAGTTCCAGAACCCGCTTCATCGAAATTCACATCTTCTGGTGAAACTGGTAATCCTAATATTTTTCCTACAGCATCAGTAACAATCCATTTTTGCGTAGTTCCAATCGTACCAGTTAATGTAATCCCTGAAACGTTATCAGCTATTCCATCTCCTATGGTAAAAATAAATGGTCCACCTGTTAAAACACCTCCATCTACTACTGGTGGCGTAATATCTCCTTGGTTAGGTTCTTTTCCCCCCACTAGTTCCCCATTAACGTATACAGGAACATTTTGAGCAATCTTTAAATTATTAGAAAGGTCTTTGTAAGAAAAATCATTATCTGCGTTCCAAGCACTTGCTGGTGCTGTTGGTGGTAAACCTACTCGTAATTGAATTTCTCTTCTGTATTCACCTTGTCCACCTGGAAAAGGCATATCAGACGAACTAACAGCAACCTCTGCATAATAGATATTCTTATTTATATCCCAAGGCTTAAGAGTGTTACTAGTAATAGTACCTGCTCCTCGTGCGGTTAATTGGTAATCACTTGCTGAAAAACCTGCCGCTAAACCTTCTGATATATTAACAAAATACCTTGCTTTCATTGTATTTGGTACTCTAGCTGGCCAAGCCGATCTGTTATTCAACCATATGGCTACCTCAGTAAACTTTGATTGATCGTTATTTAATTTAACTTCATTTGTAAACTCTATACCTGGTGTCTCTGGTTGCGGAAAATCTGGCAAAGGAGTTCCTCCGAATTCCATAACCATACGCGCTAAAACACCTTGGTAACAAGCATTATAATCTGTAGCTACTTCATTTGCTTGAAAATCTGTTCTGTCATCTACAAACACATCGTTAGGTTTTCCTGGACCACCTATTAATGCTCCCCAAAGTGTATGTCTTGAGTTAGTTGGTACTGCTTCACTACGTGCCCAGCTAGCGTGTTGACCTCTGTGATGTGGTCTGTCTGGTGGATTAACTCCATAACCTGTAACTAAACTTCTGTTTAAAGGGTTGTCTCCTAACACATAATTTACCTGTGAAACTGCAAAATCAAAGTACTTACTCTTATTAGATGTTGCTACTTTATCACTATAAATTAAAGCTGTTAATGAAGCATTCATTGCGTGTCTTGAAGAACCCCATTGTGTTAGATGTGCTTGTCCTCCTGGAGAATAATTTATACCTCCTCCGACTTGCCAAAAATCTAAATGGCGTTCAGCATCTTGTTTGTACGTATTTTTTCCTGTTATGATACTCAATAGAACCATATTCCCATATGATTTATCATCCCACACAAAACTCCATAAAAAATCTGGTTGACTGTATAACGCTTCAGCTTTAGCTAAATATGTATTATCTCCAGTTGCTTTGTATAACCATAACGCTCCCCAAACTAATTCATCTTGATATCCTCCTGATGAATAGGTTCCGGTTGCTGGTATATTTCCATCTTCATTGTATTTACCTCTATAGGTATCTCCAAACTCATATAATTCCTTTGCGTGCCTTAATAATGTTGCACTGTAAGATGGATCTGAGTCTTTAAATATAATACTTGCTGATGCTAAGGCAGCAGCTGTTTCACATGCAACTTCTGTTCCTGGGTTTGACGCTGTAATTTTATATGATTTGCGTTGCCCATATTGAGGATGAACATCTATCATTTCTGGCGACATCCAAAAATTATGATCCTGAGATTTAGAGTCTGCTATTTGTGCATAAAACTCATTTGGTGAAGGATGACATTTAATAAAGTAGTCGGTTACCCATTTAATGTTTCTCTTAAAAGCAGAGGATTGTTGCGCCAAATCATATCCTTCTTTGTATTCCAAATAGCCCCAATTTAGAGCTGTTACTGAAAATGCCATTGGAAATCCGAATTTAACATGATCTCCTGCATCGTGCCAACCTCCTGTGAGGTCCAAACCAACATCTTGTCCATCGTTTATACCAGCGTTGGATCGCCAACTTATGCGATTCCAATCGGGTAGAACACCAGACTGTTGTGTTTCATAAAATAATAATGATTTTTGTAGTGCTTCTGCATAATTGTGTTGTGCAAAAAGCTGAGTTGAAACTGTGAGAAGTATTCCCACGAAAAAATGTTTAAGTTTCATAGTATAAGGGGGGTTTAGTTTGTTACTTTTTTGAATAAGTAATGCCATTTCAACTAGTTTTATTTTCTAAAACTGCTGATTAAAGAACCACTAAATAATACTAGAATTAAGGTATTTCACTAGAAAGAACACGGGGGACTCTTAATTATAAACACAATTCTAAGTAATTTTGAAATAATTATTTTAAGATATTTTTTTATCTAAAAAATAATTTAAAAAATTGGTTTTTAAGTTTTTACATACTAAATATAACAATAAAAAATAAGATTTAAATCGTTCGTCTTTATTATGAAAAAATACGTTCTAAAAAAGTATTTATCGTATAAACTCTACTTCTAAAATTGCTCTTTTTTAAAAAATTAAGCACAAAAAAAACTCTCATTTCTGAGAGTTTTACTACACAATATATTGTGTTAATTTATGCTTTTAAGCTTATTGCTTAGGAGCCATTTTAGAAGCGATAGCTGTCATCGTTTCTGAAAACTTTTTAGCAGTTTCAGAATCTTTGATTGATCCTGCTAATTCTTGACCTTTTTTAGCTAATTCAACTCCTTTTTTAGCTAATTCTGTATTTTTTACTACATCTTTACCAGCTTCTAAATAATCTTTAGCATATTCAGCATAAGATTTTAAATATTCTCCTACTTTAGGATCTTTAAATTCTGGGATAGTTATACCTTCTAGAGCAGATTTAACTTCTCCTGTAGCTTTATCCATTGCTTTCTTAGTTTCGTCAGCAGCAGCTTTAACGTCTTTTTTAGCTTCATCAACTACAGTTTTTGTAGTTTCTTTAGCGTCTTTACCAGCTTCTTTAGCTTCTTTACATGATGTTGTTGCTATTAATGAAGCAGCAACAAACACAGTTAACATCACTTTTCTCATGATTAATGATTTTTTAGTTTAAGATTGAATAACAAATGTAACGTTTTGATTAAACTATACAAATAAAACCATCAATTTATGAAAGTTCTGCGCTAAATTGTTTTTCATATAGATTTTTATAGTAACCATCGAAATTTAATAAATCGAGATGACTTCCTTGTTCTACTATTTTACCTTTATCCATTACAATGATTTTATCTGCATTTTTAATAGTAGCTAATCGATGCGCTATTACTATTGAAGTTCTTCCTTTCGTAATTTTTTCTGTAGCATATTGTATCATTTGCTCTGACTCTGTATCTACTGAAGAGGTAGCTTCATCTAGAATTAAAATACTAGGTTTACTTACATAAGCTCTTAAGAATGCTATTAACTGACGTTGGCCCGAAGACAACATTGCACCTCGTTCTTTAACTCTATAATTATAGCCATTAGGTAGGCTCTCGATAAAATCGTGTATACCTATTTGTTTTGCTGCTTCTTTAACTTTTTCTAATGAAACTGTAGTGTCATTAAGTGTAATATTATTCAATATAGTATCCGAAAATAGAAATACATCTTGTAATACTACTGCAACTTGTTTTCGTAATGATCCTAAGTCATAATCTTCTACCAATACTCCGTCGACTAAAATTTGACCACTATCTATTTCATAAAAGCGACTAATTAAATTAATTATTGTTGATTTTCCAGCTCCTGTTGAGCCTACAATTGCTATTGTTTGTCCATTAGTTGCCTTTAGAGAAATTCCTTTTAATACTTCTTCATCTTCTATATAACTGAAACGAACATTTTTAAATTCTATATCACCTTGTAACTGCTCTGCTAGTTTTGTTCCTGATTTGTTGATAGAGCTTTCAGTATCCATTACCTTAAATACACGTTCGCCAGAAACAATTCCCATTTGCAGTTGATTAAACTTATCTGCTATTTGTCTCAAGGGTCTAAACAACATTTGAGCCATTTGTATGAATCCTATAATTGCGCCAACAGTTACGCCATCGTTCTCCATTACTTGTAATCCTCCGTACCATACAATTAAACCAATTGCAATGGATGATAATATTTCAGCAATAGGAAAAAAAATAGAATAATACCAAACCGTTTTAACGTGGGCATTCTTATGTTTGTTATTTATTTCTTTAAAGTTATCATACTCTATCTTTTCTCTATTGAACAGTTGTACAATCTTCATTCCTGTAACTCTTTCTTGAACGAAGCCGTTTAAATTAGCTACTTGATTTCGTACGTCTTGGAACGTCTTTTTTATAGCAATTTGGAAAAGTTTTGTAGCATAAATTAAGATAGGTAATACTGCTAATGCTATTAATGCAAGTTTCCAATTGATAACCAACATTACCACAACAACAACTAGCATTTTTAATATGTCACTTACAATCATGAAAACACCTTGAGAGAAAAAGTTAGCAATGGTTTCAATATCTGAAACAACTCTTGTTACTAATCTACCTACAGAAGTATTGTCGAAATAAGACATTTTAAATTCTAAAATAGCATTGAAAATTTTTGTTCGAATATCTTTTATTATATGCTGTCCTACCCAATTTGCATAATATATAAAGCTAAATTGTAGTATCACCTGTATAATTAAAACAGCTACCATAACTATGGTATAATACATTAATCTCGTTACGTCTTTATTTACCGTAAAATCGTCTACAGCTTTTAATAAAACTACTGGACTTGCTGCTGAGAATATGGCTAATAATATCGTAGATATTGTAGCAATCCAAAATTCCGTTCGGTATTTTTTTGCAAAACTCATTAGTCTTGTAAAAACCTTCAAATCAAATGCGTTTCCTGTATTGTCTTTACTCACGTTCTTATATGTAATTATATGCTACTTCAGTTAAAAATAATCCTTTTGCTGGAACTGACATTCCTGCTTTACTTCTATTTTTACTTTCAATAATCGTTTTAAAATCTGCTATACTTATTTTTCCTAAACCAACATCAAGCAATGTGCCTACTATTGCTCGTACCATATTTCTTAAAAATCGGTTTGCTGAAATATAAAATGTTAATTCTTTTTCTTCTAACTTCCATTCAGCTCTTGAAATTGTACAATTAAAAGTGTGTACGTCTGTTTTTACTTTTGAGAAACATTCAAAATCTTCGTACAAGAACAACATTTTAGCAGCTTCATTCATTAATGCTACATCAATGTTATAATTAATTTGCCAACTCGTATCTAACAAAAAAGGATTTCTTCCTAACCAAATTTTATATTCATAACTCCTATTCGTTGCATCAAAACGCGCATGTGCATCATTAGCTACTTGTATCGTTTTATAAATGGCAATGTCGTTAGGTAGAATTGCATTGAGTTTGTACGTAAAATTATCGTCTAAATCTTTGTCGGTGTCGAAATGTGCATACATTTGCGATGCATGAACACCTGTATCGGTTCTACCTGCTCCTACAATTGTAATTGTTTCTCTTAAAATTGTACTTAATGCCTTGGTTAGTTTTTCTTGAACCGTAATTACATCGGGTTGTACTTGCCAACCATAATAGTTTTTACCGTTATATGATAGCTCTAAAAAATACCTCAAGAATTTATTTTTTTTAAACAGCTAAACTACGGATTTTATTTGGTTAAGAGATTTCTAATTTTCTTAAAAAAAGGAAAAATCAGGCTCTAAATTATCCTCACAATTTACTTTTCATACATAAAAAACATAGCTTTTATTCGTAATTTTGCATTGTGAAAAAAATTCTACTTTTATCCGATACGCACAGCCATATTGATGATCAGATTTTGAAATTCGTAAAGTTGGCTGACGAAGTTTGGCATGCCGGTGATATTGGTAATTTACAAGTTACCGACGCTATTAAGAAGTTAAAACCGTTACGTGCGGTATATGGTAATATTGATGATGCAGATGCTCGTGCTGAATTTCCGTTAGATAATAAATTTGAAGTTGAAGGAGTTACTGTATGGATTACTCATATTGGCGGATATCCTAAAAAATATAACCAACGTGTTAGAGAAGATTTAAAAATAAATACTCCTAAAATTTTCATATGCGGTCATTCCCATATTTTAAAGGTACAATTTGACGATCAATTAAATTTATTACATATAAATCCTGGTGCAGCTGGTAAACATGGTTTTCATAAAGTACGAACAATGGTAAGATTTGAACTCGATAATGGTGCTATTAAAAATATGGAAGTTATTGAACTTACTAAGCGGTATGCATCTTAGGACGTCGTACAACTGGCATACGAATACTGGCTTTTGTACCTTCTCCTTTTACCGATTCTATTAAAAAAGTTCCGTTCATCATATGAATTCGAGCCTCAATTTGGTTTAATCCAATGCCTTTGTCTTCTTCTGTTTTATTATCGAAACCTTCTCCATCATCTTTTACAATTATGGCTAAATTATTATATTCCTCTTCCATCATAATGTAGGCATTTTTTGCATTACTATGCTTTAGAATATTGTTTACCAATTCTTGGATTATGTTGAATGTCTTTATCTCAAATTCTTGTGAGTAACGGTATACATTATGGATGGCTGTATTGATTTTGATATCGGAGTTAGAAAACTTTTTAGCAACATCTTTTATAGCATATTCTAAACCGAACTTCAATAATACCGAAGACATTAAATTATGTGATAAATCTCTAATCTTTTCTGAAGCTTCAGCAATTATCTGCTGTGTTTTTTGAAGTTCTAAAGGAATGCTTCCATCAAATTGTTTACAGCTTGCTTCTAAATGCATGTTTGCTGAAGAAAGTAAAGCACTTACATTATCGTGTAATATTTCTGCTATTTGTTTTCGTTCCGTTTCTTTACCATCAATTGTAGCGTTTATTATTTTTACTTGCGACTGCGATTTAAGTTGTTCTAACTTTTTTTGTTGTTGCAGTTCGTTTTGTGAATATTCTAAACTTAAGTTTCGTTGTCTTAGCTTTGCTAAGTTTGCTATGTACAAAAACAATAAAGAAACAATAACACCAGCAATACCTACTGCCCACGTTTTCTTTTCTGCTTTTAACCGCTTATTCTCTTCCTCTTTTTTTACAATATCAACGTTATGTACAGCATTTATTTTGGCAAGATCTTTTCTTAGTTTATCAACATTAAGGCTATCTCTAATATCATGAGACTTTGTAACGAACTCATAAGCCTTATAATCTTTTAAATTGTACAAAGTCCAAGCTATGTTATCTAATAACATTTCTTTACTATTCATAGCTTCCAAGGATTTTTTATTGTCTAAATAAGTAAGTGCTTTATCATAAATCTCTTTACCTTTCTTGTATTTACCTCTTTCTAAATATAAATTAGCCAAATTATTATACGATATGGATATTGATATGTCATCTTTAAGTAGGTTATTTATTCTTATTGCTTCTAGAGTATATTTTTCAGCTTTTTCAAAATCTTTTTCAAAAGCATAAATTTTCCCTAAATTCATGTATGCATAGGAAATAAATTCCATAACTCTGTTATCGACTTCTGGTAATTCGATGAGTTTAGAGTAATAATATTTAGCACTATCCTGTTTATCGTTGTGCAGAAAAAACTTAGATAATTCGTGATAATTTTCAACTAATAATAGATTATGTTTTTCTATATTAATTATTTCAGTCTTTTTACTTTTTTTAAGTAAATAAAGTGATTTTTTTAAGTAACCGTAGGCATTAATATTGCTAGTATCCTTTGAAAGAATCTTACCTACTAATAAGTTTAGCTTAATGTCCATCTCCAAGTTATTATCCTTGTTGATTAAACTCAATGCTTTTTTTAATGCTTTTGCATGCTTATCTTGTTCATAGAAAATTTTAGCTAGTTCATACTTTTTAACAACAGTAGAATCTTTATCGTTTATAGTAGTAGTATCAACGCTTAAAGCCGAGTTGTAGAACTCAGCTTTAATTTGCTGTAAACCTGACAATAAAGCGATAAATAGAATTGCTATTTTTCTTATTCTTGTAAACATTTAATATATTTTCCCACCTGTACCATATCTAGGTGATCTTTTAGTTTCATAAGCTAACGAGGACATTAATCCCTGACCTTTAGCCTGTGGTTCAATTTTTATGTAATTTACAAAATCTATCTTTAATGCTAGACTTTGAGATTTTGTATATAGTTTAGTGAATGAAGTGTCTCTAGATTCACCTTCACCTTCTTTTAAATGTACTTCATAAATATTCTTCTCATCATTATATTCAAAGCTTACACCGACACCTTCTTTTACATTAAAGTCTAGTACATATTGGTTTCCTCCTAGAAACTCTATACTATACGATTGTAGGAAATCTGGATTGTCAACTCCTTTAGCAAATACAGCATTTTCGTCTTGTACTGTTATCGATTTTCGTTGTTGATTATTTTCGAATACTCCAATTTTTATTTTTCCTTCTTCTAATTCAACATTACTGCTTTCTTTTTTCTTAGTTCGCTTTGCTCCTTCAAATACATTTATATTATTCGATTTAGCTTCAATATCTTTAGTAATTTCACTGTATGCGCCATCGTTTAATTCGTAATTAATTGAATATCTTCCTTCAGCATCTTTACTAATCTTATATGTTTTTAATAATGGTGCTTCTTCGTTTGTAATTGTACTTTCTTCGCTTGAACAAGATGATAATATTAATGCAAACATCATCACAAAAGGTATGTATCTTTTACTCATGGTACTAAATTTTAAGTGGATTTATGTTAAACGTTAAGGAAAGATAAAGTTCGGGGGAATCTTTTGAAGAAATGAAGAAGGCTTGACAATATTCTATAACATAGTCCTTGGGGGGGGGGAACATATATAAGGACGGGGAACCTCTATATAGAAATTGAAGGGAGGTTAATTAAACTATGTTATTTTTAACAGCGTATATTGCCAAACCTACTACATTTTTTACTTTAATTTTTTTATATAAACTTCGTCTGTGTGTTTCGACGGTTTTTATTGTTATGTCTAATTTGTCAGCTATTTCTGACGTACTATGTTCTTTTGTTATCAACTTAAGAACTTCTATTTCTCTATCCGTAAGTGGCTCTGTAACCACACTACTCTTTATTGCTTCGTCTGTTTTTGCTCCTGTTACATATAAGTCGAACAGACTGTTTTTAATTTCTTCGCTATAATACTGCTCTCCATTTGCAACTGCTCTTATAGCTTTTATAATGTGTTCGCTAGCTGATCCTTTTTCTATGAATCCCTTCGCTCCTAAAGCGATCATCTCTTGAACAATTTTCGGATCGCTTAAACCAGATAATATAATTGTGTTTTGTTGAAAACTTCTTGTTTTAAATGTTTTCAAAACACCTATTCCATCTAATTCTGGCATATTAATATCAAGAATTAAAACGTCGGCTTTGTTTTTCTTAAACCACTCAATAACATTTTTTCCTGTTAATGAATAACCAACTATCTCGATGTCACTCTCCGTATTTATTAAAGCTGATACTCCGTCTATCACAATCTTATGATCATCAGCTATGTGAACTTCAATTTTATCTTTCATTATTACATGTACAAATTTATGAGGTTAATACGTTGTGGGCAAATTACAAACACCCTGAATATGCACTCAGGGTTTACCCTGACACTCTAAGGGAAAACCCTTAGATAGAGCCTAAGGGTTTCCCCTTAGATGACTTACATAACCTTCTCAAAAATAGCGAATTATAATCATAAAAAAACCGAGAAAAAATTCTCGGTTTCGTCGCACTAAATATACTAAGATGTTAGGTTTATCGTAACCTATCTACAGATTTTACAAGATCTTCATCCTTTTTAATGGCTTTATTTGCTAAAACAACTAATAGTATTGTTATAACAGGTATGAACATCCCAATACCTTTCTCAGAAACCGAAGCTTCTCCAGATAATGTTAGTGATAGATATACCAACACTCCTAATAAAAACAGGTTTGTCAATATGTTAAGTCGACCAAAAACAAATTGTAACTGTCTATTCTTAAATAAAAAAATAGCTACAATTGATAAAATAGCCGATACTATATATAATAAAGGTATACTTTTATCTAAAATAGAACTTGAGTTTAACAAGTCTGTAGAAAAAATAATTTCTTTATTAGTACTCCATAATTTAAAAACAAATGTTAAGCCTCCAGAAATAATTCCTGCTACTAATAAGTAAAGAGACTGTATTCTTTGTATCATTTTTAAATTTTGGAAAGCAAATATACTGTTTCTTTTTTTTAAAAGAAACTTTGGATATTAAATTATTTATCTATATTTGCCTTGTAAGGAAACCTCACTGAACTTAATATATTTAGTATTAAGCATTTCAATTAAGAAAGTTTAACCTAGACAAATTTCCCCTTTTTTCAATACACTTTATTAATTAAAAATATTCTAATGTTCGAAATCTCGAATTTAAAAGCAAAAAAATTAGTTGAACTTCAAGAAATAGCAAAATCTATCGGTTTAAAAAGAACGAGCCAACTTAAAAAATTAGATTTAGTATATAAAATTCTTGATGTACAAGCTGAAGCAAATAAAGGGCAGGCTGAAGAAGTAAAAACACCTACTGAAGATAAAAACACAGAAAAGACAGAAAACGCAGAGAAATCAGAGAAACCGAAACGTAGAAGGATTTCAAAATCTGCTGAATCTTCACCTAAACCTGCTGCACCAGTAAAACCTGAAGTTACTGCTGCACCTACTGTTAGTAAAACAAAACCTGAAGTTACCGTAAAAGAAAAAGTTGCTCCTAAAAAAGCAAATGTAACTCAAGAAAAAAGTAAGCCCACTAATTCTTCTAACGCTAAACAAGACACTAGAGAAGATAAGAAGCCACATACTAATAACAACAGACACCAACGTAGTAATAACCAAAACAGAAACAACAACAATAATAAAAATCACAAGAACCCATCTTCTAAACATAAAAGTGGTAATCGCTATCGTGATCCTGACTTTGAGTTTGATGGTATTATTGAAAGTGAAGGTGTTTTAGAAATGATGCCAGATGGTTACGGTTTTTTACGTTCGTCTGATTATAACTATCTATCATCACCAGATGATATATATGTATCACAATCTCAAATTAAACTTTTCGGTTTAAAAACTGGTGATACTGTAAGAGGTAATGTTCGTCCTCCTAAAGAAGGTGAAAAATATTTTCCTTTAATTCGTGTTTCTAAGATTAATGGTTTAAATCCTAATATTGTTAGAGATCGTGTTTCTTTCGAACATTTAACACCTTTATTTGCTGAAGAGAAATTTAATTTAGCAGAAAAAGGAAGTTCATTATCTACACGAATTATTGACTTGTTCTCTCCTATTGGTAAAGGACAGCGTGGTATGATTGTGGCACAACCTAAAACAGGTAAAACAATGCTTTTGAAGGATGTTGCTAATGCAATTGCAGCCAATCATCCTGAAGTATATCAAATCGTACTATTAATTGATGAACGACCTGAAGAAGTTACCGATATGAAACGTAATGTACGTGGAGAGGTTGTATCTTCTACTTTTGATGAACCAGCTGATAAACACGTTCGTGTTGCTAACATCGTTTTAGAAAAAGCAAAACGTTTAGTGGAATGTGGACATGATGTTGTTATTTTATTAGATTCTATAACGCGTTTAGCTCGTGCATATAATACTGTAGCTCCTGCTTCTGGTAAAATTTTATCAGGGGGTATTGATGCAAATGCACTTCATAAGCCAAAACGTTTCTTTGGTGCTGCACGTAATATCGAAAATGGTGGTTCATTAACCATTATAGCTACTGCTCTTACCGAAACTGGTTCGAAAATGGACGAAGTTATCTTTGAAGAATTTAAAGGTACTGGTAATATGGAACTTCAATTGGATAGAAATATTTCTAACCGTAGAATATACCCTGCTATTGATTTAATTAAATCGAGTACACGTAGAGATGACTTATTATTAGATCCTAAAACAGTGCAACGTATGTGGGTATTACGTAAATATTTAGCTGATATGAACCCTATTGAAGCTATGACGTTTATTAACGATCGTATTAAATTTTCAAAAAATAATGATGAGTTTTTAATTTCTATGAACGGATAATTAACTCTCATACTATATATGAAAGCCTTACTTAATAGTAAGGCTTTTTTTGTATTTGTTATTAATGTATGATAGATTTATCAATAATCAACTTTTTAATATTGTTCTTATTTTCTTACATTGTTGTCAAATATGTGTTTATTCATTACGGAAATACATTATAAGTGTTACAGATTATAATACTTTTTTAGTTTTGCTGAACTAATTATTAATCATCAACTAACTATAAATTAAACAATATGAAAAAAATTATTTTATTACTTTTCGTTGCTTTTTTTGCTAATGAAGCTCATGCCAGAAGAGGAAGAATACCAGTATGTTTTCCTTGTGAAAAAATTGCTACGGTACAAGATTTACCAAATGAAGATTCTCTAAAGCAAAATGGTTCTTTCTTAAACCTTGGGTACCTTCACAATGAATATGGCATTATCTTTATCCCTGCATGGAATAGTGGTGGGAAGTATGTATTGGTTAATAATGATGAGTCGATTTACTATGATCTTAGTGAAGCTCAATTAGAAGAGCTTAAAAAAACACATAATTTGGAACTTTCTTCAAATCCACTTTCTTTTTGGAAAAAAATTGGAGGTAAACTTATCTACCTTATCGTGATTGGTTTTATCCTCTACGGACAATTCTCTAAAGGTGACGATGAGGAACCTGCTGCACCTGAAGCATAATTATTTATAAAATATTTACTATCATTAACTAGATGTGACTTCAAATGTATTTCGAAATTACATCTAGTTTTTGCTTTTTTTAGAATTGGCAGTTTCTTGTTATTGTTATGTTGGATAAATTATACGTTGAAGAGGAATATCAAACTCGTTAATATCTAAAATATGCGTAATTGGTTTAAAGAAATTGAGTCCAATTGTTTGTATATCGTTTCTGCAGTTTTGTAAAAAACGATCATAAAACCCTTTTCCATACCCTACTCTATAATTATGTTCATCAGAAATTAATAATGGAACAAATACTAAATCTATTTTTTCTACCGCTATAGCTTCTGCTTCAATAGGCTCTGGAATACCATATTTATTTTCTTTTAAAACTGTATTGTCATCGAAAATAAAATGAGTTAATGTAGAGTCTGAAAAATTACTTTTACTGATAATAATTGATTTCCCTAAGCGCTGTAAATATTCAATTATAGGATATGTGTTCAGTTCTTTATGTTTTTCTATACTAAGAAATATATGAATATTTTTTACAGAGGAAAAATCTAATTGATAGATCTGATCATAGATACTAGTTTGAAGTTTTTCTATTTCTAACTCTGATAAGTCGTTTCGTTTTTGCTTGTACAAAACTCTTAGTTCTTTCTTTTTCATTTTCTACAACAGCTTCAATTCTTCCTTTAACTTTTTTGTTAGTCCTGCTGTAACTAAATTATAGGAATGGTCTATCAATTGCATCACTAAAGTATCATTAGCATCTTTATTTACTGTAATCGTGTTCCAATGTTTTTTATTCATATGAAAACCAGGATTAATACTTTCATATTCTCCTCGTAATTCTAATGCCTTATCTGGATCGCACTTTAAGTTAATTTTCCCTTCATTACTTTCCCAACTATTTACACTAGAGAGTGCAAACATTTTTCCCATCACTTTAAAAACTAACGCATCATCATCAAAAGGAAAATGTTCTGTTACTCCTTTCTTCAGTATACAGTAATTTCTATATTGTTCAATATGCATTGGTAAATGACTTTACTAATTACTTATCCTTTATTTGTTGAATATTTGCTTCAGGTAGTTCTATAGATGAATAATCAAGTTTCCAACCTATTGTTTCTACCAAGCTTTGCATTAATAAAATAGCTTCTAAAGCTTCGTTATTAGCTACTTCCATTAAATTTGTTTCAGGTATTTTCTGTAAAACATGCTCTCTTGCAGCTGCATTCACTTTCGTTAAATCTTCAGAACTAAACTTATTTAAAAACCCTTCTTTAATATCGTAAAATCGAATATTGGGTTCTATTGACAATACTTCTGGTTCAGGAAAATTAGATATTATGATTTTTTTATTTTCAGTATCAGAATCCATTTTAATCTTTCTGAAATCAAAACCTATGTGTGTTTTAGCGTTTATTATAACAATTGCTTTTTTCTTACTTGATATTAGTCCTAAAAACTTATCTCTTGTATCTTCATGATGATAGATTTCTGCGAACTCTCCTTCTACAGTAATCAACTTAGCAACTCTTCTAATTTTATCCAATAAAGTTATCGATTGATTTTCCGCGACATTTTTCTTTCTAAAGTTAGCAAATTTCTGAAAAATAAAATAGGCTGCAGTCGCTCCTACCCCTAATCCTAAAAAAAGTAATTCCATAAGTACTAAAGTACAGTTTTAAAAACTAAAAATTAAACTCTATAAATCAAATTTACTTTATAATACTACGAAAAAAGACTCAAACCAACCGTTCATACATACACACTGTATTTAACAGCATAATAACAATACATTTACGCTAAACTTTAATAAAACTATTCTAACTTATCTATTATGTTACAAACTATTTTGATTTTCGGAATTTTATGTGCTGGTTCATTTTTTTACTACAAGTATACAATGCAGAAAAGTAAAGCTGTTATTGCTGATTTCAATACAGACGAAGCTAAAAAAAACATCAAAAATCATACTTCAGAGATTCTAAATACACAGTTAGATTATCTAAATAATTGGATGGATGGTAAAGCTATTGATGCTTTTACAGATGCTAGTATTCCTATTTCTTTGAAAAATAAAGCGAAGAATGCAGCGGTTGATGCCGCAAAAAGTGTTGCTTGGAGAGTTGTGGGTGTTAAAGCCAAATATAACAGAGTAGATGCTAAAGCTCATTTAGTGCTAAGTAATAATGAACTTCATTTTTTAGCTGCTAATATGGATGGAGAATTAGAAACACATATAACTTTTTCTGAAGCACAACTGAATGCTGCTAAAATTCAATTTAAAGGTCCTAAAAAAGGAGCTGATTTAGCGAGTGGTGTATCTGACTTTCTTAGTGAAAAATTAAATAAAGAAGAAGCTTTAGTTAACGTTTTCGAACTTATCTTTTCTATTGACGGTTCGGAATTTAATGTGTTAGCTCATGATAAAATGATACTACCATATGAAATGGGAGATGCAAATTATACCAAAAATGGATTAATTGCTAATTTAATAGCTGATAACTTTTTTAAATTATTGGCTGAAAAATATCCTAATTTAACTGCTAGGAAGACATTATTAGTTTCATAAATAACTGTTTGTTTTTGAATTGAATTTAGCATTGATTTTTTCATAATTAAAATTGATGCTAGATTCTTACGCTTTATACTAAATCTCATTCATTAATTTCTCAACTTATTTATATGAAATTTAATCAAAAGAATACGTTATTTCTCACTTTTCTTAGCGGGTATTTCTTCTTTACAAGCTTATCTTATAACATAGTGCATGCACAAAAATCAAGAGAAGCGATAGCTTCATCTTATGCCAATAAGGATTTAGCTAAAATTCAAAAGGAGCTTCAAGAGTTAATTACTAAGATTGATCAGTTAAAAGCATTTTCTTCTTTAAAAATATCTGGCGGACCAGCTACTGAAATCAAAACTAGACATATCAATAATTTTACACTTATTTCTCAAGAAGAATTAAGCAAGCGTTTTAAATCTTCTTTAGAAGAAGTACAATTATATCAAAAAATCACAAATGATACTTCTTGGATTACTGTTCGAAAACCTTATGATTTAACGGATTATCCTAAACCCTATCAAGAACTTGAACTAAAAGAACCTAAACTAACTTTAAATAGGCTAAAAACTTTTGATGGTGCTTCTAAAGAAATGCCAAATATTGATAAAGATTACGACGTATACCCAACTACTGACTTAAGAAAAATTGAGCATATTTCTGCTGTTTTTTCTTATCAACACATTAAAAAAATCGAGAAGATTACTCTTCAAAAAGGTCAAAAAACGACAGGAAAAATTAATCTTCTGTCGATAAAAAATGATGCACTTGAGTTTGAAACAGACCTCGTAAATGCTAGTAAAATAATATATATTGAAGCCTTAGACGCCACAGGTAAAGCACTTTGGGAAAAAAGCAGTTTCAATTCTTCTTCAAACGTTAAATCACAAGAAACTTATTTAACTGAAGTACAGAAGTTTGCTTCGAACGCTATTAAACAACTAAAAGCAAAAAAGATAACCTCAAAAGATGCTTTGATTGATTACCTATATAAGCATCAGCCTTCAGAAAAAACAATATCCAAAGAGGCACCTAAGAAGAAGTTCTTATACACCTACGCTGGTGAAATAGCTAGTGTTAATATTTATAAGAATCCCGTGATTACTTCAGAATCTATCACATTCAACATTACTAACTCAACAAAATATATTGACGGAATAACCGTAGCGAAAAAAAATGGTAAGGAAGGTTTAATAAATAAAAAAGGACAATGGATTGTACCTCCAAAGTATGGTCGAATTAATGATATGATTGGTGATTATTTTTATGTGTACAACGGTAATGATAAAAAATTACACCTTTTAGATAAAAAAGAAAAAATCTTAAAACCTGTAAGTTATCATATCATGTCTGAGCGAATTTACAACGATCGCTATCTTGAAATATGTAAAGCTCCTAATCATAATTTTGAAAAGGGATTAGTAGATTTGAATAACTATAAGGTGCTTTTATCTCCTAAACGTAGATCTTTAGATACCAACCCTTATTTCTACTCTTCGAATACATCAAAAGATAAAAATGATTTTTATGAAATATATCGCTTTTCGGATCACAAAAAAATTGTAACAGGTTATTTTGAGGACGTTTATTTAGATAATGAGCTTATTATTGTTAAATATTTAAAAAAACTAGCTGCTAAACCAAAAGGTTCTTATAGTCGAATTGGTAAAGATTATTACCATAGCTATTTTGACATTTATAATAATAAAGGGAAAAAAATCAATACAAAATCATACAATAATCTTCCAGATAATAAGTCTTTTGGCAACGATAATTTGTTATTAGTTGACAATACGAAAGACAGAACTAATCGCAATACTAATTATGTTTTTATTAATAGAAAAGGTATCGTGCAAAATATTGATTTATCTAATTATAGCACAGTAAAATCTTTCTCTAATGGATTAGCTATAGTTCAAGATAAAACGACTCGTAAAAGAGGTTTTATAGACACTAAAGGGAAGATTGTTATTCCTATGAAATATAAGTATGCCAATCATTTTATTGGAGGTACGGCTAAGGTTGAGTTTACAGATCGTAACGGAAAATTTAAAACAGTATTGATTAATAACAAAAATGAAATTATTTTCACTTTTCCTAACTCTGTATATAGTTATACCAGTACACATGATGGCAAAAAAGCCAGATATGTTACAAAAGGTGGTAAAGAGAGTAAAGTATTTAATCACAAAGGAGAAGACATAACAAATAAGAAGAACTAATGAAGAAAATTATCTTAATCCTAACTTTTATTTGTACTCTAGTTGTACAGAGCCAAGAATACAGGAAAATTGTTCCGTTTAAATATCAAGATAAATGGGGTCTTGTTGACTCTACCGCTAATGAGTTTTTAAAACCAACGTATAAATCTGTAAATATTTATAACGATTTTATGTACGCTGAGTTTGATGGACAAGTGATCTATAATTTGAAAACTGGTAGCAAGCAAAAAGCTTTAGGGAAATATATCAATTCGATTCAATTAAAAAAGGAAATGTATCACGTGTTTTCTGATGAAAACAAATCATACATAACAAACTCTAAAAACCAAAAAACTAGACAACTCTCTAATAAATATTCACGTTTAGATTTTACTCAGCTATATAATCGTAAAAATGAAAAAGCTAATGTTTTAGTAAGAGGGTTTGAGAAATATTATGAAGTAGTGCTACTTAAAAAAGATAAAAAACTAACTTCTATAATTTCTGAAAAACTCAATACAGAAAATCTTGAGTTTATAGAAAATCAACAAGGTAACATCATCGGGTTTGTAGTAAAACAAAATGGAAAATACGTTTTTTACAATCATAAACTAAAAAAAATTAAAAAAATTAAAATTCCCAAGAAAATAGATTCTTATAGTTTCTTTACTCCTGATATTGTTAGTCAATTACCTAAAATTTACGATGTTGAAAATGTTAAGGTAGGCTGTGCAGATTGTGCAGAAATCTGGGATAATTCTTGGGACTTAAGTCTATTATTACACGCAGAGAATACTGACACAAAAGGAGATTATTATCTTTCGAGAGAAGGAAGAAATTATATTGTTAAACATAAAGAAGATAATACGTTTACTCTAGAAATGTATCCTGACCTTTTTGATTATGATAAGATGTACAAAGCGATAAACATTTCTAAAATAAAGTCCTTATTCTTTTATGATAGTAAATATATTAGAACACCTGCTATTCTATTTCCTAAGAAATATTTTGTTTCTGAATAAATAATTATATCAAAAAAGTAATCTAAGTTTTTTTAGAAATCTTAGGTTACTTTTTTAAGTATGTTATATAAAATTGGTTTACTAGGTGTAGCATCATTCTCAAAAGGTGCTATCATTAAATTAAGAAAATAAACTCCATCTTTTATTGTATTTGGAACATATATAAACTCTGTAATTGTTGCGTCTAAACGTATATCTCCTTCCGTATTCCAAAACGTATTATGAGATGCTAATTTACCTTCGTCTCTTTCTTTATCTACAGAAGGTAAATCTATTAATAAGTGTTTTACTCCTATTTGTTTTAAATAACTAGCTCCTGCGGCATCTAAATATGGAGGATTTGTATTGGAATATTTTCTCGATTTTTTATCTGATGTATTGGGAGCTGTTCTAATAACAAGGGCTTCATGAGCTTTATTCCCTAGTATATCTTGTAGTTGTTTTTTGGTTATAATTTTATCCTCCTCTATTTCCTCTGGCACTATTGTAATAACATCGGTTAAGAAAAAGTAATTTTTTAAGTTCTGATTTATTGAATGTACTTGTGCTGTAATATGCCCAACACACTCTGTATGTGTAATGTGCGAGTGTGGATTAAAATGTATACTATTAAAGTTTACGGGGGCACCTTTAACTACTTCGACACTATTACCGTCAAATTGTTCTGGAATAATCTCTGGATCGTCAATATACCATGCGTTTACATTCTCTTTAGTTGTATCTATAGCGATAGAGATATCTAAAGGATTGGACAAATCAATTGTATATTTCTCTGAATTGTATGTTATTTCTACAATCAAGTTAAATTCAGTTTAAAAAGGTCAGAAGCTATTCCATCGGTTAAAAACTTCCCCTTTCTTGTTGTTCTTAGTGTTTCATTTTCAATATACAATAAATCTTCTTCAATAAATTTTTCTGCTTGCATTTTCAAATAAGCTAAATATTGTTTTCCAAAATCTATTGTTACTTTCTCAAAAGAAACTCCCCAAATAGTTCGTAAACCTGTCATAACATATTCGTTGTATCGATCGGTTATGGAGAGTTTTTCGACTTCATTTGTTAGTTTACCCTCTTCAAGAAGTTGTATATATTTTGAATTATTACTAATATTCCAACTGCGTTCTTTACCATTAAACGAATGTGCTGAAGGTCCGATTCCTATATACTTTTTTCCTTGCCAGTACGCAGAATTATTTTTACTGAAGTATTCTTTTTTTCCAAAATTAGATAATTCGTAATGTGTAAATCCTGCTGCACCCAATTCATCTACTAAAATTAAAAATTGTGCTTGCGCTATTTCATCATCTACATTATCTATTATTCCTTTTTCAATAAAACTTTCTAAAGCAGTTTTAGGCTCTACTGTTAACGCATAACTAGAAACATGAGGAATCCCGTACGATAATACTGTTGCAATATTAGTTTTCCATTCTTCATTTGTTGTATTTGGGATACCGTAAATTAAATCCACAGAAATATTTTTGAAATACTGTGTTGCAATTGACAAACATTCTTTTGCTTCTGTTGCATTGTGAGCGCGATTCATTAATCTAAGGTCTTTCTCAAAGAATGATTGTATTCCAATGCTCAATCTATTTACTGAAGAGTTCGCTATTGTTATAATTTTTTCTTCTGATAAATCATCTGGGTTAGCTTCTAAAGTAATTTCAGGACACTCTACTACATTATAATTTTCAAGAACAGTTTGTATTAGCAATTCAATTTCTTCGGTAGTTAATACCGAAGGAGTACCGCCTCCAAAGTAAATTGTTTCTACTTGTTCGTTTTCAAACTCTTCTTTTCGAATGCTCATCTCCGTTATTAAAGCATTTATCATTTCGTCTTTCTTCTTCAATGATGTAGAAAAATGAAAATCACAATAATAACATGCTTGTTTACAAAATGGTATATGAATATAAATTCCTGACATTATACAATTATTTATTACTTCACTTTTTTAGGGTTTTGCTTCACGAAAGCCGCCCATCCTGTGTAATTTTTACCTCCTATTTTTTTCCCTGAATTATAATAATGACAAACGGCTGCTGCCAAACCATCTGTTGCATCTAAGTTTTTGGGAAGTGTTTTTAAGTTCAATAGAGATTTAAGCATCATAGCCACTTGTTCCTTACTCGCAGTTCCTTTCCCTGTAATTGCCATTTTTATTTTTTTGGGTGCATATTCTGTTACAGGGATTTCACGTGATAATCCAGCTGCCATAGCAACCCCCTGAGCTCTTCCCAATTTTAACATCGATTGTACATTTTTCCCAAAAAACGGAGCTTCTAATGCAATTTCATCTGGCTTATATGTATCTATTAGTTCAATGGTTCTCTCGAAGATGAGTTTTAACTTTAAGTAATGATCATCGTACTTTTTCAGCAATAATTCATTCATTTGAACAAATTCCATTTTTTTTCCTACAACTTTTATAATACCAAACCCCATAATAGAAGTTCCTGGATCAATACCTAATATGATTTTTTCTGTCTTCAAATTTTTATTGTACTTAGTACTAATATGATATTTATAGATTATAAATATTTATAAATAAGTAAAAGATCTAAACCCTATACTATTATTATTTTTCCCAATTCTTAATGTGCAAAATTAATCAATTAAAAAAAGAATGAGTGCCTTTGGTTTATATACTTCAAACCCTGTCTTTAATAGTTGTTGCTAGAAAAACGAACACCATATTCAAAAAACAAAATGAGTATTGGAGGTATTATCCTAAAAACTTTATAGATGTTAGGCTTAGTTACATTAACTGCACCTTATTGTTGGCAACTTTTTCTTTGATTCTAGTATTAAATGGTATACTTCTATAGCTGAGTTAACTGCTATTTTTTACAGCCTATTTATTTTCTTTAACTATCATTACTACAATTGTAGCTCTTTTTCTTTATTATTCTATTTTTTTACGCCTGTAAAGAGACATATCTTTATCCTTGAAAATGAAAACGGCTAGTTACTTAGGTTCTGTTAATTACACTTATTTGGTTGTATGTAGAAGTATTAGGATTACTCAAAAAACTGACTTTACGATACTCCCTCAAAACTTTCTCCTTCTTTAATTCTCTACACTTATTCTAAAAATTACCTAGCTCGTGCTTTTTTATTTATGTCCTAATTATTTTGTTTGTTTTTTTATTAAATATTAATCCTTAAAAAACTAATTATTATGACAAAAAACCGATCATGTAACGATAAAATTCCTCCTGGAGTAATTATTAGTAACTCTTTTATCGAGTTTGAACCTAAGAAGAATCAAGAACCTAAACAAACTTTATCTTTTTACAATTTAGGAACTCCTTTCAATGACAAACCTTTGCCTCCGTTAGTTAGAGCTAAACTTATTACCAACAACCAAGAAGATGCTGTTCCATACGTAATCAAGGTTTATAATATTATTTTTCTATACGATGGTATAAGTACGGAAAAAATTTCTGTTTACCTTCAACAAGATCCAATAATACCAAGTATGTTGAATTTTTACATCTCATATGGCCGCACACCTGAACCTACTACTATACTAAATCCTGTCGCTATGAACTTCACAATTCCAACTTTTATAAAACCTTCTATGGTAAAGGTTTTTCTTTGGAATAAAGATCCTGAAACTTCTAGAGGCACAGTAACTTCTGTTAAACAAGGGGTTTAAAACAAAACGCATATTAAAAGAACTTGTTATCAACAGAAAACAGGTTCTTTTTTAGATATATTTGTATTCATATCAAGAAGAATAATGGATACAAAATTTAAGTTTTTTTTATTAATCTTTATTTTTTCAAGAACTTTTCTTTTTTCTCAGCAGCAATTTAAGTTTGAAAAAGGTTTATTTTTTTCTGAAGTAAAAAAAAAGTCCTTAAGTTTTGAATCAAATTCATCTTTTAATAAAATTTCTGATTTCTTTTTTCACAAAAAATGGGATTCTATTATAATATATTCTCCTAAAGAGCTAAATAAATCAAACCAAAATAACGTTGTCAAAGATTATATCCATTTCTTTAGAGCTTTTAGTTTCAAACAAAAGAAAATACTTGGGGAAGCAAAAAAAGAATTCAATAGTATAGATCCTAAATTTCATTTTTATTATGCTGTTAAAATGTTTCTTGGTGAAATAGCCTTAGAACAAAGTAAATTTCAAGAAGCAATACCCTATTTTAAAGAATTAGTACAATTACCTGAAGAATATTATGTACACATAAAAAAAAGTACAATTCTTTATAATTTGGGACTATGTTATCTTCACACAAATCAATTCTCCAAATCAGAGCCGCATTTAATTAAGAGTGTGAAATTATATAAAGAAAATAGAGATACTCTTGAACTCATAGGCTCTTACGGTAGTCTAGCTAGTCTATACTATGAACAGTATAAAGATAGTCTAGCTATTACTTATTTCGAAAAAGCTTATTTTTTGTCTAAAAAAATTAAAACAATAGAAGAGAAAAAGATTTTAAATCCGATTTTATTAAATCTAAACAAGAAAAAATTTGATCTGAAAAAAGATGCGGCTAAAAACATGGCAGTAGTAGAAGAGAATAAAAAAAATTACCAAAGAGCATTAATTTTTAGAAAAGAAATGGAACAATGGATTGACTCTTTAAATGATCAAAATAGAATTTATGAAGTTGCAAAAAAAGAAAAGGAATTTGCTGTGGCAGCCAAACAAAAAGAAGTTACCTTATTAGAAACAGAAAATAAATTAAAGGAAGCGCAACGAAACAGTTTTATTTATGTAGCTGGAGTTCTGTTAATTTTATTACTGACTAGTATTTATTTTTACAGAGAAAAAGTAATACGAAATAAAATAATTGCTACTCAAAAAGAAAATTTAGACACTTTAAATGCTACTAAAGATAAATTATTTTCTATTGTAAGTCATGATTTACGTTCTTCTGTAAATGCCTTAAAAAATAGTAATACTACTTTACTTGATAACTTAGCTTTAAAAAACATTGATGCTTTAGATAGTCTTCTCAAGAAAAACAGCACTATTGTTAATGGTGCTTATGGACTTTTAGATAATTTATTAAACTGGGCATTATTACAAACAAATGGAGGCTATTTTCACATAGAGTCGTTACATTTATTTGTTATCGCTAAACATGTAGCTTATAACTACAAACCCTTTATACTTCAAAAAGAAATAATCTTTGAAAACTTAATTTCTAAAAAAGATATTGTCTTTGCTGATCAAGAATCATTAAAAATTATTCTTAGAAATTTATTGGATAATGCTATAAAGTTTTCAAACTCTAATGATCATATTAAAATATATTCTCAAAATATTTCAGAAGAGTATTGTGATTTGATTATTGAAGATACTGGCTTAGGAATGACTGAAAGCACTCGTTTAGAATTATTAAAAGATACAACATTATTGCATAAAAAAGAACATGAAAATGTTATTGGCACTGGGCTTGGATTACAACTTTGTAAATCGATGATTAAAAAAAATAATGGTAAATTTAACATAGAATCAGAATTAGGAAAAGGTACAAAAATGATTGTATCTTTACCTAAAATATTCCCCCGATGACTAATATAAATGTATTAATAATAGAGGATACTCCTGAAGAAAGTGATCATTTAATACAAGTGTTAAAAACTAATGGTTATACTGTTGCTGGCGTTGCTAGAAATTTTAAGGAAGCTCTAGCGCTATTTTATAAAGTAGAAGTAGATATTATAGTTATTGACATTTTTTTAAATGGTATCCCTGAAGGAATCACTTTTGCAGAAACTATAAGTGTAGTTCCTGAAGCTTCTAAGCCTTTTGTTTTTTTAACGAGTTCTAGAGATCGTAAAATATTTGAACGTGCTAAGCTAACACAGCCTTTTAGCTTTTTAATGAAACCTTTCAATGAACTAGAAGTATTGTATGCTCTTGAAATGGCTGTAGAAAAATTTTATAAACAAAGGGACACTTTTTTAAGTGATGATAAAGACACTATAATTAGTAAAGATCATTTATTTATTAAAAAAGGGAAGTCTTTAAAAAAAGTATTAATTACTGCTATTATTTTTATTGAAGTCGAAGAAAAATACTGTAATATTTTTGTTGAAAGAGAAAAGTTTGTGATTCTCATCTCACTAACAAAAATACTTAAACTATTAAACAATGCTATCTTTCAAAGGACACACAGAAACTTTATAGTGAATGTTAATCACATTACAGAAATCATTCTTGCCGATAATCTAATTCTTCTTACTAACAATTATAAAGCAACCTTAAGCGATCGCTATAAAGATATTGTGAAAAAGGTTCGTACATTGAAATAAACTCAATACTACATTATACGTATACAAATTTAAAAACACTCTAACTTTTCATAAATTATACTAGATACTCAAATTTCATATTATTCCTCTTTTTCTCTATTTAATGGAAAGTAATACTTGTCTTATTCCATTTTCTATAATTTTCCTCACTTTCTAAGGTAATTTTATACCAGAAATAGAATGCTAGCAATTATTATTTCAGTCAGTTAAATAAATAACATAGAAACTCAACCGAGTTTTCGGTATTTACATAACAACTATAATAACTTTATTTAACAACTAACCAAACTATGGTGGAGCTGAACCCACACTAAAAAACAAGGCGACATCCGAAAAGCCATACGAGTAGGAAAAACTAATTAAACTTTTAAATTATGAACCCATTAACAGGAACATGGATAGATCAAGATGGAGTAGAAATTACTTCGGTAGAAACAAATAAATTAGGATTATTATCATATAGTAATGGTAGAGGACCATTTACAGCACTTCAAGTAAACCTAGCCTCTCCAGTTATCAATGTGGATTTTAATGACGGAACTCAACCTGATGCTGGTTATCAAACTGGTCTTATGAATTTTTCTAAAGATCAAATTACTTGGAGTAATGATACAGTTTGGAACAAGCAATAATAATTACGTTCTAATATAAGCTCTAATAATCTTAAACTTAAGATTAAAGTTTTCTAAAACCTCTATAAAATTTATAGAGGTTTTTATAATTTACTTTACTTCCAAAGAAGTAAACTTAAATGTATTTCCATCAAATAACCCTTTATCGGATAATTTTAAAGAAGGAATTACTAACAATGCCATAAAAGATAATGTCATGTATGGCGCTCTTAATGAACTCCCCATATCTTTCGCCATTTTATCTAATTCAGCATACGCTTTGCCTATTTCAACTGCAGGTTTATCACTCATAATCCCTGCGACTGGTAAAGAAACTATCTTTTTATCTGTATTTGAAACAGCACACACTCCTCCTCTATTTTCAATTAATAAATTTACTGCTTCACAAATGTCTTTATCTGATACACCTACAGCTATTATGTTATGAGAATCATGTCCTACAGAACTTGCTATAGCTCCTTCCTTCAATCCGAAATTCTTTATAAATGCAATGGAAGGCTCTTCATTTTTATAGCGATTCACAACTGTCATCTTTAAGACATCGTTTGCTGTATCTGAAACCAAATTCCCGTTTTCAATTAATGATTTTGTTTCAATCTCATTCGTTACTAATTCTCCATCTAATGCTTCAATCACTCTAATTTTTTCAGAAGCGGAATGAAATTCAAAATCTGAAGTCTTCTTTTTTTCAGTATTAAAGTTATTCAATACTTCAAAATCAACCGATTCTACAAAAGACACTCCATTTTCAGCAACTAATTCCCCATTAATATACGTCTGTAGCACTTTAAATTTCTTTAAATCTTCTACCACAACAAAATCTGCATCATCATCTTTCTTTAATAGACCAACATCTAGATTATAATGTTTAACAGGATTTATACAAGCGACTTGCAATATTTTAAAAACATCAATTCCTTTTGCTACAGCACGCTCACATAGTTGATTAATATGACCTACTAATAAATCGTCAGGATGTTTATCATCAGAACAGAACATCATGTTTTCATAATATTCAGGAAGTAAATTAATTAATGCTTCAAAATTCTTAGCTGCACTACCTTCTCTTATGATTACTTTCATTCCTTTCTGAAGTTTCTCCAAAGCTTCTTCATACGTAAAGCATTCGTGATCTGTAGAAATTCCTGCTCGTATATATTTTGTTATATCTTCTCCCCGTAATCCTGGTGCATGACCATCTATCGGTTTATTAACATCTTTAGCATGTTGAATTTTCTTCATTACTTCTTCGTCATCAAATAGAACCCCTGGATAATTCATCATCTCAGCTAGATACTTGATATCTGGGTTTTCCATCATTGTCTTAATATCTTCAGAATCGATAATTGCACCTGCACTTTCAAATGAAGTCGCTGGAACACAAGAAGGAGCTCCAAAGTTAAATTTCAACGGTACCTTTTTTCCGTTTTCAATCATAAACTCTACTCCTTTCACTCCTAATACATTTGCTATTTCATGCGGATCTGAAACCGTTGCAATAGTTCCATGAGTCACTGCTATTTTCGCAAATTCTGAAGGCACTAACATTGAGCTTTCTATATGAATATGAGCATCAACAAAACCTGGAAGTATGTAGTTTTCTACAGCATGATCTACCTCTTTAATTTCTTTAATCTTACCATCTACGATCGTTACTTCTCCTTTAAATATTCTCTTCTGTTGAATATCAACGATGTTTCCTTGTAGTTTCATTTTTCTGTTTTTTGCTAAAATACTTAAGTTTTAGGCATAAAAAAAGCATCCTTTCGGATGCTTTTAAATTCTTATTTTTTTATAATTGGAGGTCCACCTGCCAAAATTTCATCATTTGCATACTCTTCAAATTTCTCAAAGTTAGTTCTGAATGAATCTGCTAATTTATGTGCTGTTTTGTAATACTCTTCGTCATTATTCCATGCTTGACGTTGACTCAATAATTCTGTAGGAATACCAGGACACTGTCTAGGTTGTGCTAAGCCAAAAATTGAATGGATATGGTAGTTATCATGATTTATTTCCTCTGGTAAACCACCTGTTAACGCAGCACTAATCATTGCTCTCGTATACTTTAATTTCATTCTATCTCCTACTCCATATGGACCTGCAAACCAGCCAGTATTAACCAACCAAACATTTACACCAGTTTCTTTCATCTTTTTACTCAACATCTCTGCATATTTTGTAGGATGTAATGGCATAAAAGGTGCTCCAAAACAAGCTGAAAAACTTGGTAATGGCTCAGTAACTCCTGCTTCTGTACCTGCTACTTTTGCCGTGTATCCAGAAATAAAGTGATACGCTGCCTGACCAGGTGTTAATTTTGAGATTGGAGGTAATACTCCAAAAGCATCTGCTGTTAAAAAGAAAATATTTTTAGGATTCTTTCCTATTGAAGGTGTTTTAATATTTTCTATATGATGGATAGGGTAACTTACACGAGTATTTTGTGTTATAGAAGTATCGTGGAAGTCAACATTTCCTTTCTCATCCATTATTATATTTTCAAGGATTGCTCCTTTTTTAATCGCTCCGTAAATCTCAGGCTCTTTTTCTTTTGAAAGATCTATTACCTTAGCATAACAACCTCCTTCAAAATTAAAAACAGTATTTTCAGAAGTCCATCCGTGCTCATCATCTCCTATTAAACTTCTATTAGGATCAGTGGATAATGTGGTTTTACCTGTACCAGATAAACCGAAGAAAATAGCAGTATCTCCTTCTTTACCAACATTTGCTGAGCAATGCATCGGTAATGTATTTTTATCTACTGGTAAAATAAAGTTTAATGCAGAAAAAATTCCTTTTTTAATTTCTCCAGTATAGCCTGTTCCACCTATTAGTGCTATTTTTTTTGTGAAGTTTAAAATGGCAAAATTATGTTGACGAGTACCATCAACTTCTGCATCTGCCATAAAACCAGGAGCGTTTATTACTGTCCATTCAGGTGTAAAGTTTTTTAACTCTTCTTTGGTAGGGCGAAGAAACATATTGTAAGCAAACATATTACTCCATGGATACTCATTTACAACTCTAATGTTTAACTTATAATCTTCATCAGCACAAGCATAACTATCTCTGACAAATACTTCTTTTGACGATAAATATGAAGTAACTTTTTCATATAGCTTGTCAAATTTTTCTGAATTGAAGGGAATATTTATGTCTCCCCACCAAATTTTGTCTTCAGTAATTGCATCTTTAACAATAAACCTATCCATTGGTGATCTTCCAGTAAATTCTCCTGTATTAACAGCTATTGCTCCAAATGCAGTTTCTTTTCCTTGACCTTTCTCAATAGTTAAGTTGTGTAACTGTTCAGAAGTTAACTGATAACGAACCGTAGCATCTTTAATTCCTAAAGTGTCTAACGAAATCGTTTTCGTTTCAAGATTTGTCATCTCTATTTTTTTTAGTTGTGTATATTTTACCACAAAAATAAACCTTTTTGTTTAAACCACTACTTGTTACTTATTTTTTATCCATTTTTTGCCTTACCAATGCTTTCTTAAAAAAGATATAGCATAAATAACTCCACCCTATAATAAGGAACAAGCCTCCTAATGGAGTTACAAACCAAACTGTTTTTGCTGGAATATTCATTAGGTAAATTGCATAAATAGAACCAGAAAAACATAGGACCCCAAATACAAAAAAAAGAGTCAAGATTCTTTTTTGTTTACTCGATAAAATTGAATTTAGATTTATAACCAATAAAACTATAACATGAAAAAGCTGATATCTAACAGCTGTTTCAAAACCATTCATAGCTTCAGGAGATAGTTTGGCTTTTAAAGCATGTGCTCCAAATGCGCCTAATACAACTGCAAAAACTCCTAGCAACGTTGTTATTGTTAAATTTTTATACATTTTTATTATATTTGTTAAATATTAAACTTTTTTAAAGTTAAAAAAGCAACTAAATTTTAAACAAAAATACGGCATATTTCATGAGAAAAATACTGATTATTGGTGCAGGAAGATCAAGTTCTTCATTAATTAAATATCTATTAGATAAATCTGAGAAAGAAAATTTACATGTTACTATTGGAGATATTTCCATAGAAAATGCTTCTAACAAAATCAACAGTCACCCAAACGGATCAGCTATAGTCTTAGATGTTTTTAATGAAAAACAGCGCGTTGATGCTATTCAGAAATCTGATATTGTTATTTCAATGCTTCCTGCTCATTTACATATTGAGGTTGCTAAGAACTGTGTAACATTTAACAAACATATGGTTACCGCTTCATATATCTCTAAAGAAATGAAAGACCTCGACAAGGAAGTTAAAGGTAAAGGGCTTATTTTTATGAATGAGATAGGTTTAGACCCTGGTATTGATCATATGAGTGCCATGCAGGTGATAAACAAAATAAGAGATAATGGCGGTGAAATGTTATTGTTTGAATCATTTACAGGCGGTTTAGTAGCACCTGAAAGTGATACTAACTTATGGAATTATAAGTTTACGTGGAACCCTAGAAATGTTGTTTTAGCTGGGCAAGGAGGTGCTTCAAAATTTATCCAAGAGGGAACTTATAAATATATTCCTTATCACAAATTATTCAGAAGAACAGAGTTCTTAACTATAAATGGTAGTGGTAAATTTGAAGCTTATGCAAATAGAGATTCTTTAAAATACAGAAGTATTTATGGTTTAGATGGTATTCCTACAATGTATAGAGGTACCATTAGAAAAGTGGGATTCTCTCGAGCTTGGAATGTTTTTGTTCAACTAGGAATGACTGATGACAGTTATAAAGTTGAAGATTCTGAGAACATGAGTTATAGAGATTTCACCAACTCTTTCCTAGCATATTCACCTTCAGACTCTGTAGAATTAAAATTTCGTTCTTATTTAAAAATTGATCAAGACGATGTAATGTGGGATAAATTTTTAGAACTCGATTTATTTAATGCCAAGAAAAAAGTAGCTTTAAAAGATGCTACTCCTGCTCAAATTTTGCAAAAAATCTTGATGGATTCATGGGTGTTAGAATCTAACGACAAGGATATGATTGTGATGCATCATCAATTTGGTTACAAAAATAAAACTGGTAATCATCAAATAGAAAGTAGTATGGTTATTAAAGGAGACGATCAAACTTATACTGCAATGGCTAAAACTGTTGGTTTACCGGTAGCTATGGCAACGTTGAAAATATTGAATGGCGATATAACTACCACTGGTGTACAGTTACCTATTAACAAAGAGGTTTATGAACCTATTCTAAAAGAATTGGAAGATTATGGAGTTATTTTTGTTGAAAAAGATGTCCCATATTTGGGCTACAATCCTGAGGTTGTTATGGGATAATTTTCAATTAAAATGGCGTTATCATTTCTAATTTATAACCAACACCATGAACGTTTATTAACTTAATGGTGTCATCAGGCTTTAATTTTTTACGAAGTTTAGATATGTATGTATCTAAACTTCGTCCTACTATTACGCCATTATCTTCCCATACTTTTTTGGTTAATTCTTCCCGTTTGATGATTTCGTTCGGTCTTTTTGCAAAAATTGATAATAATTCACATTCTTTCTTAGAGAGGTTAATTTCTATAATTTCTTGTACTAATTTATTTTGCTCTGGATAAAATTGAAAGCTTCCTATGGTAAAATACTCCTCATTTATCCCTTGTATTATTTCTTCTTTACTTTCTCTTCTAAAAAACAAATAGTATATTAATAAGCAAACAGTTAATATTCCTATAGCTAAAAAAATATTGCTTAATGAATTTGTACGTTCTGTTATAAACCTAACTTCAATTGTATAACAATTATATGGTAATATTCTCCCTTTACAAGGTACAATGCTATTATCTATAGTGTTCATAATTTCATAACTATAGCCTACTTCACTATCTTCACATTGAATTACTTCAACTCTGTAATGTTTTGGTAATTGAGACCTTTCAAAAGTCTTTTGTATCACTGCAACTAAACTATCTGGATTTATACGTAAAGTTGACTGAAATGATAGTTCATATTTTAGTTTTCCAATTTTTATGATTGGATTAATTAGCGATGTAGAATCTTTATTCACAAGTAACAATTGATTCCCCACTTCTCTTAAAGATATCTTTACTTTTTCTGAAAACTCTTCTTTTGATATCCCTTCGTTGAAGCTTAAAAAAAACCAAGTTAGTAACGATAGTAACATTACTATAACCAATACATATATTTTCCTATTCATCATAATTCTAACAAAGAACATATAATTCCGTGAATTTTTACAGTCGTTTACACTTATTTGACACTCTTTTGACACTTTAACGATGAGTACACCCTAATTTTATTCAACTAAAATTAATTATAACTAAAATATGAAAAAAAGTATCGTACTAGCTCTTATTATTATGTGTTCAGTGATAGTAATGAATGCTCAAGAAACATTAAAAATTAATACTGAAAAAAGTCAAATCAAATGGTTTGGAGAGATGACCTTCAGGTTTTACGGCCATCATGGTTTTATCAAATTTAAAAAAGGTGAGTTTGTAAAGGTAAATGATAAAATTACTGGCGGTTCATTTGTAATAGATATGAATAGTATTTCTACAACTGATATGGATAATCCCAAAGCTAACAATAGCCTCACTGAACATTTAAAGAATAATGATTTTTTTGATGTTCAATCCTTTCCTATTGCTCAACTTATTATTACTAATGTAAATTATGTCTCTTCTACAGATGTAAAGATAGTAGCAAATCTTACTGTAAAGGATATTACTAAAGTTGTACGATTCAATGCCAAGTTAAATTTTGAGGAGCTAGAAATGACTGCAAAATTTAAAATAGATAGGACACGTTGGGGAATTAACTACAATAGTACTGTTAAAGATAAGGCTATTTCAGACGCCATTGGGTTTGAAGTTGTATTAAACCTATAATTAACTACATTTTTAAATAGAATTCTTTGGTTAAGTTTATATAGGCATCAGTATATTGATGCCTTTCTTTTTCGATAATAAGCTCTTCTTCAATTACAGGTTTATCTTGGAAAGAAAAACTTAATAAGCTTCTTTTGATTTCTGAAGTAGCGTTTCCTTTTACCCTACATATTTTACTCAATAACAAATTGTAACTCTTGGCTAATTTTATAAAATCTTCTTCTTCTTTAAAAGGTATTATTGTACAAAAAACACCTTGATCAGTTATTAATTCAGAAACTCCCTTCAGTAACTCTTCGAAAGTTAATGATGAAGTAAATCTTGCTTTATTACGAGCTTCATTTTCAGTCTGAAATGTATCTGTATAAAAGGGAGGGTTAGAAATTATCAAATCGTACTTTTCATCTTCCGCAATCATTTCCTCTGTAAAATCTAAGAAAGAAGTATGGTAACAGAACAAACGATCTGCCCAATCAGAGCGTTCAAAATTTTCAACAGTTTGTTCGTAGGCATTATCCTCAACTTCAATAGCATCAATAGTTAACGCATCGCATCTTTGAGCCAGCATTAAACCTAACACACCTGTACCAGAACCGATATCTAAAATAGTGTCTGGGAAATGCTCTACAGAACTCCACGCTCCTAAAATGACAGCATCCGTGCCTATTTTCATTGCCGTTTTATCTTGGTATACTTCAAACTCTTTAAACTGAAATGGTTTCATTTACAATAATTTACCTAAGATACTTTCAGCATTAAAAAACAAATACAATATTACTACTAACAGTACTATTAAAAATAACCCTCTTTGTGGGTTGGTTTTCTTCTGATCTCCAAATTTTCTTTTGAACTTCATTTACAGCTATTACTTTTATTAATTTTTTACAGCTCTTAACATTTCTCTTTTTCCAGGCGGACCAGGCAATCTTTCAACAGAAAAACCTACAGCTAGCATTGCTCTTCGAACACTACCTTTGGCCGAATAAGTTACCAAAACACCTTTATTCATCATGGCTTCATACATAATTGCAAACACTTCTTCTGTCCATAATTCTGGCTGAACTCTAGCTCCGAAAGCATCAAAATAAATCAAATCAAAAGCATTCACATCGTCGATATCTCTAAAAAATTGCTTTCTTTTTTCCAAAGAAAATAATTCGTTTATCTTATGCCTTTCCTCCCAACTACATGCGTGTATTTTTTCGAAAAGCTCTTGATGTTTGTTAGCCTTTAATTCTGATGCATAGTTTAATTGTTGAATTTCTTCAAGAGCTACCGGGTAAGCTTCTACTCCTACATAATTTATCTTTTTAGTAGATTCTGCAGCAGTTATAAAACAATTTAGGCCAGTGCCAAACCCTATTTCTAAAATCGATACTTCATCTTTCTGAATCTGCTTTAATCCATTTTCAATGAATACATGGTATGACTCTTGGATAGCGCCATGCTTGGAATGATATTGTTCATGCCAATCAGGAAGATGAATGGTAGTGGACCCATCTGAAGTTATAATAATTTCTCTTTTCAAATTATTTCATTAATACACCATAAGCTAAGAATGCCATTTCTTTCTTAGGTGCAATGATTTTTTCTATTTCTTCTTTAGATTTCCCTGCATCCTCAGCATAATGACGAAGTTCATCTACAGATGTAACTTTTACAAAAGCTTTACCTTCTACTATTACTTCTTTTCCTTGACTATCTAAAGGTATAAAAAATCCGTAATCTTTAAAACGCACCATTGTTTCTTGGTCTCCATCTAAAGGTAACTTCATCCAACACCCTTTTTTACTACAAACTTCATTAATTTTTGAAGCAAATTTCATTTCAATTGTATCTCCAACATTTAATTTTTTGTAAGTTTCGTAAGCTTTGCTCTTAGATAATGCATTATCACTCTTTATTTGGTCACCAAACGAGGTAAATTCAATTTTTTCTGGTGTTTTTTCACTTTTTTTCTCTGTTTTACATGAGATTATTATAAAGGTAAAACACAAAATCACTATCATTAAGTTTTTCATTATAAGCTGATTATAAATTAACACTACACAAAGATACAATTTTAACAATTTTTAATCTCAGTTTATCAAATTTTAAACTCGTAAGTATTTCGTATTTTTGCAAAAACTTATACCTCTTATCTATGGATTCTTCTTCTGAAATTAGTATCATTCCTATTCAACAATCAAAAATTAATACGGTAGATTTCAACAATCTTGCTTTCGGAACTGTTTTTTCTGATTATATGTTTGAATGTGATTACAAAGAAGGCGAGTGGCAACCTCCAGTAATTAAACCTTATGGAAATATTTCTTTAGCTCCTTCGGCTCGTGTTTTTCATTACGGACAAGCAGTTTTTGAAGGAATGAAAGCTTACAAGGATACTAATGATGATGTCTTTTTATTTAGGCCATTAGAAAACTTTAATCGTATTAATAAATCGTCTAAACGTTTGGCCATTCCTGAGTTTCCAGAATCTTACTTTTTAAATGGATTAAAAACCTTACTAAATCTAGAAAAAGATTGGGTAAAAAAAGGTATTGGTAATTCTTTATATATAAGACCTTTTGTTATAGCAACACAGCCTGCAATTTCTGCTTCTCCCGCAGATGAATATAAATTTATGATTGTACTATCTCCTGCCCAAGCCTATTATGCTGGAGAAGTTCGTGTTATATTTGCCCAAGAGTATAGTAGATCTGCTAATGGTGGAGTTGGTTTTGCAAAAGCTGCAGGTAATTATGCTGCACAATTCTACCCTACTAAATTGGCTCATGAAAAAGGGTTTCAACAAATAATCTGGACCGATGCTAATACTCATGAGTATTTGGAAGAAGCTGGTACTATGAATATCTTTTTTAGAATAGGTGACAAATTACTCACAGCTCCAAATAATGACAGAATTCTTGATGGTATCACACGAAAATCGGTTATCCAATTAGCTAAAGATAATAATATAGATGTCGAGGTTAGGCGTATTTCTGTTGCTGAAATTAAAGATGCTGCAAGAAAAGGTGAATTAAAAGAAATTTTTGGTTCTGGTACTGCTACAGTAATCAATCCTATCAAAGGTTTTAGCCATGATGATGAAAGCTTTGAGTTACCTACATTGAATGATTCTTATGCTGATTTATTTAAGCAAAAATTAATGAATATTCAGTACAATATTTCTGAAGATCCTTATGGTTGGAGAATGAAAATTTAATAAGGTTTTAACATATAATTCTCTTTTTCATATATTTGTGAATATACACATTAGGGGATTATAATTATGAAAAACCTTTTAATTACTATTTGTACTGCTGTAACTTCGTTTGTTATCACTTGGTACATCCTTATCAACTTAAGCTCAAAGCCTGATCAAGTAATTGAACCAGCTAAAGATACTAATGAAATAGCTGTTATTGAAGAAACTGAAGAACCTTTAGCTACCGGAAGTGAAGATCTAACGGAAAACGATATAACAGAGAGTAAAAGCATAAGTACAGAAGGATTACCAGACATAGAAAGTATTACGAGTAGTAAAAAAAATTGGGACACCTATTTTAAAGACAATATAAATCTATCCTCTGATTTCCTACCTGTAAATGCTCAAGGTGAAGACATTGAAAAAGGGAATTTCTTAAAACAATTGGTTGGTGGAAATTATATACCCGTAATGTTATTATCGGGTAACGAAGCTTACCAATTATATCCAATAGAAGAAGATAAGGAGAAGATCGGTAAAGCTGTTAAAAGCGTAGCGAAAGTAGCTTATGCGTATTACAATAAAGAAGGAACTAAGTATCCTAACTTTAATGTTGTTGATTTAAATGGTAATCGTTTTTCTAGCGAGAATACTAAAGGTAAAATCCTTATTGTAAAGTGTTGGTTTATTACTTGTAAAGTATGTGTTGAAGAATTTCCGCAGCTTAACGAACTTTATGATAAATATGAAGCTTACGAAGATGTCGTATTTTTAAGTTTAGCTTTTGATGAAGCTGATAAACTGAGAAAGTTCTTAACAAAAAAACAATTTAGGTATCCTGTCGTTGCCAATCAAAAAGGCTTTATGAAAGATAAGCTTCAAGTAAAACAATACCCAACTCATTTAATTATTGATGAAGATGGTAATATTGAAAAAATGGTGAGTAGTGTTGCAGAATTAACTACTGCTTTAGAAAAAATTGCCGCACCAGACTTAACTGATCTAGACGGCAACGCTGGTTTCTAATCTATTTTTTTAATATAGTCGCTATGTTTGGCTTGAAATAATTTGGCCCCTTCATTACTTTACCGTCTTCTCTGTAAATAGGTTTACCATCTGCCCCTAGCTTGCTCATGTTACTACGTTGTATTTCATTGAATACTTCTTCTATTTTGTCTTGCATTCCGTGCTCAATTATAGTGCCGCACAAAATATAAAGCATATCTCCCAACGCATCCGCTGTTTCTACTAAATCGTTATTCTGAACAGCTTCTAAATATTCTTCGTTTTCTTCTTTCATTAAATTAAATCGGAGCATCTTTTTATCCTCGCCAATATTAACAATTGGAGTTTCCTTTACTCCCAAACCAAAAGCGTAATGAAATTCAGTTACTGCTTTAATTTTATTCTTCATCCTATTTTATATTAAAAATTTTTTCTACTTTATCTAAATCAAAGTCATTCCAAGTATTAATATGATATTGGACTCCTTGCTTTTTAAAGTCTTCAATATTTCTTGTATTCACTCCAACAAAATGAATCCCTAAATTCTCAGCAGTAGTCGCATCCCAAAGTCCATCTCCAAATGAAATTATATGTTTGAAACCATCAACTTCAAAATAGTTTTTCGCCTTTTGTATTGCTGAAGCAACTATTTCCTCTCTAGTTAGTGTACTATTTGAAACTTGTATAATTTCCGGATAATGTTTGATTTCTGCTTGTGTCAATTTCAATAATGCCGGTTTTAATAAAGATCCTGTAGCAAAACACACAGCATAGTTTGTATCTTCAAGAAAGTGATTAACCATGTTACGCGCTCCTAAAACTTCTTCCGAGTTCTTATAGGTTAGAAAATGTGAAGTCATTATTTCTTCAAATTCTTCTATTAAGTCAAAAGAAAACTCCTTGTTAAAAGTTTTCTCATAGTTCACTTTAAAAATATAACTATCCGTAGCATTTGTATAATTTCTCCAATCTGTATCTACTTCTGTGATCCCAAACTTACGCATCGCATATAGTAATGAGTCTGTGTGTTTTTTTTCACTACTGGTTAATGTATCATCAATATCTAATACAACTAAATTTTGTTTTTTCATGTATTTATGTGCTAGGTAAGTCTTTTCATTATCCAAGCTGGCACTATTTTAAGTACCCAAGCTATTAGTCGCCATCTTCTTGAAATATAGGCGACTCTTTTTTTTCTTTTTATTGCTGAAAAAATTTGTTTTGAAGCTTTTTCTAAAGGTACCAACCAAAAAACCCCATCTCCAAGAGCCATTGCTGTATCTACAAAACCTGGGCGAATATCTGTTATAAAAACTTTCTTAGAAGGTATTGTTTTTGTTTTTAAGTATAAACTTTCTAAATAAGCTTTTTGATATGCTTTCGATGCAAAATAAGCAGGTGCAAATCGGTTTCCGCGTATTGAAGCTATGGAACTAATTCCTACGAGATGACCAAGGCCTTGTTTTTTGAATAGTTTATAAGCTAAATCATACAATTTAGTTACACCTAATACGTTTGTATTTATGGTTTGATTTTCTTTTTTCCAGTCTAGTTCAGAATTAACATAGCCAACACCTGAAGATTGAATAATTAAATCAACAACTCCAAATTTTTTCACTATTTCATTGAAAACGACTTCAACATGATCTACATCTTGGATGTCATTTTGTTTGATTAAAACATTTTTGCCATGCTCTTCTTCCAACGCTTTCAATTTGTCTAATCTGCGCCCTGTTACTGCTACTTGATAATTATCTTGGAGTAGTAACGCTGTTAAAGCTTTTCCTATACCAGAAGTAGCTCCAAAAACGATTGCCTTCTTCATTTAATTAGTACTTTTGTTAAAAGTACAAAGTTTGTACTAACCCGTATAATTAAAATGTAATAATTTATGTTACTTCTTATTGCTTTAAAAATGTTTACAACTGGTAGAATTATCTTTGCTAGTCTATTTATAATTGCTTTTGTTGCACTTATGATTTATAGTTATAAAAAAGATGCCGCTAATAACAAAAAGCACTATCAGAATAGTGCTAAGTATGTTGCTATAGGTATTGTAGTTACAATAATTCTATTATTCCTGTCTAAACTTTTAACCAAATAATTTTTTATAGTTATTAGTTATCATATAAAAAAAGAGATACTAATGCCAGTATCTCTTTTTGCTAGTTGTTATATAACACGTTCTATTTCAGACTTTATAGTCTCTATTCTGCTATCATAACCAACATCGCTCCTATAAACTAATTTAAAATGCTTTTTCTTTAAGTGGATTTTAAGATAGTATTTATTATTCTGCTCTACATATTTCGTTTTTTGAACTTCTTTTGCGTCAAAACCTTCAATATTATCTTTTAATATTTTATATATTGACTCATAGTGTTCTTCTGCTATTGTTTTAGAATATACTGTTTCATATTTTGAGGATAAATTATTACTAATTCCACAACTTGATACTAAAAACAATAAACTAATAATTCCTAATATTTTAATTTTCATAATTTCTAAATATTTAATTGGTTTTTTACTAATGTGTAATAGTGATTTTTCTTTGTAATTAATTCTTCATGTGTACCTCGCTCAACTACAGCGCCTTTTGATAATACTATAATCTGATCTGCATTTTGTACGGTACTTAATCGATGCGCTATAATTACTACTGTTTTATTTTTGAAAAGCTTCTGTAAATTATTATGAACTTCTTTTTCGTTTGTTGCATCTAACGCCGAAGTAGCTTCATCTAAAAAGATATATTTTGGATTTTTATAAATAGCTCTAGCTATTAAAATTCGTTGTTTTTGTCCGCCAGAAACGTCATTTCCTCCAGAACCTATTCTTGTTTTTTCTCTTAGAGCTAGTGATGTTACAAACTCATCTAAATTGACTGCCTTGAGAGCATTGTACAATTTTTCTTGATTTACTTCTCTTTCATTTAATGCTATATTTCTTTCAATAGTATCATTAAATATATACCCATCCTGCATTACAATTCCAGAATGTTCCCGAATACTTTTTGCTGAAATTTCTTCAATTTCATGATTCCCGTAACGTATTTCTCCTGAAGCTGTCGCGAAAAATTTCAATAATAATTTCATCAGTGTTGTTTTCCCACTTCCACTATGCCCTACTATTGCAGTTACTTTTCCTTTTGGAATTGTAATATCTATATCTTTCAGAATGTAATTCCTTGATAATAAATTATACTTGAAGTCTACATTTTTCAACGTAACATCAACTGGCTCAGATGCTAGATTTAATACAATGTCTGTATCTTTCTCTTCTTCCTCTTGTGTGTAAACCTCACTTAGCCTATCAAAACTCAACATAGCGTCTTGTTGTGATCGTATAAATACTAATACTTGCTGAATAGGCGAATTCATTTGTCCGATTATAAATGAAACACTTAATAAAGCTCCCAGCGTTATGGAATCTTGTATTACATAACTTGCTGCTAAAAAAGTAACCAAGATGTTTTTAAGTTGATTGAAAAATGTAAAACCAATGGATTGAAACTGTTCTATTTTTAATGACTTTATATTTATAGATAATAAACGTTTTTGTAATGTTATCCATTCATTTTTCTTGTAATCTTCGTACTGATTTAATTTCATTTCTTTAATACCGTTGTAGAATTCGTAAACGGCTTCTTGATTTTCAGACTTAGCTCTAAACAATTGATAATCTAAAACTTTTCTCCTCTTCAACCAGAAGAAAGACCAATACACAGCTATAATTGTTAACCCAAGGTAGAGTATAAATAAATATGGATCGTAATACAGTAAAATAACTGAATATATGATTAATGTTAAGATAGAGAATACTGTTAAAATACTATCTGATGTAAAAAACTCTTCTATTTTAACATTATCCTGTATTCTTTGATTAAAATCTCCAGAGTTTTTGGTATCGAAAAAACTCATCGGTAGTTTTAAAATTTTACTTAAATATGAATAAATAATATCTATACTGAATTTGGCTCCAACAATTAATGTAAACCAGTTTCTTAAAATTGTAGTTCCCATTATTCCTAAAAAAACAAATAATTGTGCTAAAAGAATTAAGCTTACATAGTCTAAATTTTTTGTGTTTACACCTTTATCTATTAATGCCTCAGTTAAGAAAGGAAGCATAATACTGAGTAAACTCCCTATCAATACAAAAATCATCAACATTCCTATCTTACGCTTATATGGAGCGAATAAAACTAAGATGTGTTTTAAACGATCTTTAAGTGTATTTTGATCTTTGAGTGTGAAAAATGCATCTGTAGGATTTAAAAATAAGGCAATTCCAGATTCTTCTCCTTTTAACCATGGATTCCTAAACTCGTCTTCTGTTAACACCACTCTTCCATGAGCAGGGTCGAGAATATGAAATTTATTTTTACCATTTATTGATGTAATGGCTTCAAGAACTAAAAAATGATTCTTATTCCAATATAAAACACATGGCGCTATAAAATTATCTACTAATTGTTTTAAGTTTAACTTAATAGATTTGGATGTAAATCCTATCTTTTTTGCGGCATGAATAATTCCTAACATAGAAACGCCATCTTTACCTATTTGACATAACGCTCTTAAGCTATGTAATGAAAACTTATTGCCATAATGACTTGTAATCATACTTAAAGAAGCGGGTCCACAATCCATTAAATCATGCTGTCTTACGAACTTAATATTTGAGTTATGACTTTTAAACATAGTACTAGATGGTTTTATACATTTTACGATAACAGAAGCGGTAAAAATTCGCTACTACCTTTTTAAAATAAATAGAGTCTTTTTTTACAACAACGCTTAGCAAATCACTATTACTATTAGGCGCTAAAACTAGATTAGTTAACATGATATAATCATTAAAATATTTACTAACTACTCTGTTCCAAAGTCGTATTCTGGAAATACCTCTTCGTTCTATTTTATTATTATTTATTAACTCTGGTTGGTTATGTATTTGCATGTAAACGGCATCGTAATGCTTCGTTACTTGCGTACAAAATGCTGCTAAAGTCTTTACCGTTAGATAATCTTTATTCGCTGTATTAGTATCGCAGTTTAAAGCGATTTCTAAAACATTTTTACAACTTCCTTCTTCATTTTGATATTGTAATCCTGAAGCTTTCACCACTAATTGATATTCTACATTTTCTTTATTATAGAATACATATTTATTTTTCCCTTCTTTCTTTATTTCATAATGATCTAACATAACACTGCTTCTGTTAATTTAACTTCTTCAATTTTAGCTCCTTTGTTATTTATAAGAACTTTCAAAAAGTATAAAACAACATCTTTAGGCAACCTATCAAATCGATTAATCATGTCTATAACTGCTATTGACTCTCCTCCATTCAACATGTCTATTATTTCTTGTAATTCGTCAAAATATTTGAATGATAATCGAGTTCCTCTAACATAAATTACTAATCGATCGCCAGTTTGTTCTGTATTGATCTTGTAAAGATTGTTCGTTCTTACTCGTTTCGTTTCTAAATCGGGAAAATATTCTTTAGTACTTTCAATTTTTTTATGATGACTCAAAGGTATATTTTGCCATCCTCCGTTACTTATTAAGCACTTCTTATACTCGTTGTACGTATGCTTAAGGAAGTCTTCTAGTGGTGCATCTAATGTTTCTCTATCAACATTTAGCGTATTGATAAAATCTAAAAAGGTATTTTCATTAGTAACGTAATCAATTTGACTTTCTATGATACTTTGATCATTCTTCAAAAATAGATTTTGAATAGTTTCTATCATCAACTTAGAAAAATCGTATCGGGTAGGGTTGTTGAACCATAAGGTTACTCCTACAGAGAATTCTCCTGAATACCCTATATGATGTTTATTCCAAGGCATGTAATATAAATCTCCAGTTCCGAATTCAAATTCTTTAGCATGCGGCAACAGTGGCTCAACATTCTTGTTATTTGAAACTCCTTTTCCTTCCTTTTCGTAAACCTCTTCGTCCCATACGTACATTTTTTTATTACCAGGTCCTAAATGATAATGCAAAACATTTTCTCCTCTATTATCGGTATGAATTCCTAAAGGTGTCCATCCATAATTCCCTATAAAAGTAGTTAGCTCAAGGCCCCAAGGTGGAATTCCTATAATATCAAACAATGGTTGTACTGTTCTTAGAATGTGTTCTGCTAAAATCTCAGAATGCTTTTCTCCATAATTGGTAATAATTCCGAATTTTTCACCAAATACACGACTACAATATGCTTCGATATCTTCAGTTTCACCTAATTTATTATTCTTGATTACCTTTCTGATTTCAGAATCACTTAATTCTTTATCATTAATATACAATCTGAATCCGCTATTAATATCTAGCCTATTAATTCTAGATCTAAGCATTTCACGAACTCCTTCATTTAATGTACTTACCAAATCTTTAGTAAACACATTTTTATATACCTGTGTTTGCGAGAATGAGAGGTTTTTTTCGATAAATGAAAGCCACCAATCTCTATTGAAATTATTTTCCATCTTTTCTAGTATTTAATGTGATCTCTTTTCTTGAACCCTTTTTTAAGAACTATTTCATCTTTTCCTCCTTTTAAATTGAAGCATTCTAGTGCTGACAATTCTTGAATATCTAAAAAGTCTTCTGGCTTTATTTTTTTATTAATCATTTTTTGAGTTTTTATAGGATTTGTTGGTTTTATAATAAATACGTGTTATTTAAGAAGCAGCTTCCTCCTTACATTTGCATTTGCATTTACATTTTGTTGTTAAATTATCTTCGGCAGCATTACCTCCTTTTAAGCATGTATTTTCCAAGGCTGTTAGCACTTGTGTTTCTAAAATACTTTCTGGTTTTTCTTTATTTTTCATGTCTTTTTCTTTGTTTTATTAGAAAATAAAAAGGGGTGTTTCTGAGAAATGACCACCCCTTTTAAAAGAGTTATTAAGAATTTTCTTATTTCTCTTTCTTCTTCTCTTTCTTAACTATTACATCATCTACAGCCGCAGATCCTCCTGTTACAGTTTCGTTTTCTAATGCTGATAATTCTTGTGTGTCTAAGAA
>ERZ1740052.15-NODE-15-length-127693-cov-13.849238_pt1 | contig 127693 bp, 114 predicted proteins | sample MGYA00581750_ERZ1740052 | MGnify/ENA primary metagenome ERZ1740052 (study PRJEB43018, sample SAMN04849743) | marine metagenome | isolation source: floating plastic debris | place: Pacific Ocean | collected 2008-08-30 | study: EMG produced TPA metagenomics...
TCTGAATCTTTCATTAATAAGTTGAGTTTGTGTCAACTTATTTTAGGACGGGACATGATAAATAATAAAGCCTACTTATTCAAGTAGGCTTTATTATTTTATAGAACATTGAATATTGGATGCGTATGATTTACAGTGTTTATCCAAAAACAATTATTATGCGATTCTTTTTTCTAATGCTAAAAAGTGGGTTGTGTTTTCATTATACAAAGGAAAGATATGTAACTCGCATTTATAAGTAGTATTATCTTTTCTATGATTTATAATTACTTCCTTGAAAGGCTGGTTTAAAGCTAGTTTTTTTCTAATTCTATCTCGTGTTTCTTCAGAAGTTCTACTTCCTTGTAAGAAATATGGACTTTTATTAATTGCATCTTGCTTAGAGTAGCCAGTCATAGAAGAAAAACCATCATTCACCCAAACAATTTTTCGGCTTAGATCGGTAACAACTAATGCTTCAAAAGAATTATTAGTTAAAATATCTTCTACATTAGTGCTCCAGTCTAGTTTTTTAGCTAACCTTTTTAGAGTGTAAAGATCTTTACTTATGGTAATAGTATTTAATAGAGAATCAAAATATTGTCTATATAAATCGAAGCAGGTAAAATTTACTCTACTTCTATCAGTTGTTGTTAAATGCTTCTGTATTTCTCTGTATTCAGCATCATTCATGGAGTTGACAAACATGTCTAACCCCTTCATATTCACGATAGCATTCCTCATTGTAGTCAATTTGATTGCTAAATGTATTAAAACTTTTCGAATACACCTAATCCAAACAGCGCAAAGTCGTATTTAATAGGATCATTAGGATCAAAATCACGCAATACAACGTCTAACTCCTGAATAGCTTTCCAGTCATTTTGCTTTCGTTTCAAAAGCATTAGCTTACGCGCAACATTTCCTGTATGTACATCTAAAGGGCAATGTAAGTGTGCTTTATTATGTGACTTCCAAATACCAAAGTCAACACCTGTTCTATTTTCTCTAACCATCCAACGTAAAAACATATTAATACGCTTAGCAGCTGATCCCTTGATAGGGTCAGATACATGTTTTTGGGTTCTTGGGAGATGAGAAATTTCAAAAAAAAATTGTTTAAACTGATGAATTGCTAACTGATAATTATCAGCATCAGATTTAGGTTTTAAAGCGTTTTCTAATCCATTGTGATTTAGATATATATTTTGTAAAGCGATAATAAAAAACTTAAAGTCTTCTGCATTAAAGGTTCTGTGTACAAAACCATCGAAATTACTAAGATCACTTTTTGAATGATTCATAACAAAATCAAAAGGAGAGTTCCCCATAAGTTCCATCATTTTAGAGGCATTTTTTATGATCATGGTTCGATTTCCCCAGGCAATTGTAGCAGACAAGAATGCAGCTATTTCAATATCTTCTTTACCAGTATATTTATGAGGAATTTGAATTGGATCACTATTTATGAAATCTGGATTTTCATATTTAAAAGCTTTTTCGTCTAAAAATTCTTGAAGTTCTTTTGTATTCACAAGTTATTGAAATGAGTCTCCTGCAAAGCTAAGTAAAATAAAGAAAGTATTATAAGATGCATGTAGTGCAATACTCCATAATAAACCAAATCTGATTCTTATAAAACCTAAATAGCCACCTAAAATAATTTGAGGAGCAACCAAAAGAGGAGCAAGCAAGATTACATTCTTAGTAATTGTAAAATTTGAAAGATGAACAATTCCGAATAATATTGCAAATACATAGAAGAATACTTTAAATGTGTTTTTGTTCTTAAACAATGTTAGTGGAGCTCTGAAAATTAATTCTTCAACTATAGGAGCCATTACTACTGCTAGAAAAAATATGGTTGATTTTGAAAAGTTTTCTGTAAGTTCTTTCATAGCGTGCTGCTTCATGTCAATTAATCCAAAAGCTTCAATAAACCCAAATATTGGCATAAGCAAAGTACTTGTAAGAATACTTATGATTAAAACATGAAAGAATTTTTGTAGTCGATAATTAGCATTAAGATGTTGATCTTCTTTTAGTATAGGGTATTTCAAATAATTAATTAACTCATTAAAGGTCTTTATCATACTATCTTATTTATCTAATGAGTGTTTCTTAGGTGTTGAATGTTACAAAAGTATTATAATTATTTATATCGAGCCGATCCTATATTTTCAGATGTTTTTATAATAAAATCGCGTAAGTCATTATTGGCTTTTTCTAAATCTACTTTTCTAAGGTACATCATATGTCCACTTCTATATCCTTTGAAAAACATTCGATGTTTCATTTTACCACTAGGATCAATTTTACCCATAGTATATTTAGCAGCTGAGTATGTTGTGGCACCATCGTAATAACCAGATTGAACCAAAAGATGTAAATAAGGGTTCTCAGCCATAGCTTTTCTTAAATTTTCTCGAGCATTATTTTTTGAAAAATCCCAAGGATTAACAGGGCCAAACATATTGTATTTTACATCTGTTTTAAACTTTAAAACATTTTGCGTATAGTAATTAATAGCTGGAGTAAAAGAATGCAACCAGGACACCAGTTCAGGACTGTAATCAGGTCTTATACCAGTTTCTCTTCTGTCCAAGCCTAAATATCTACTATCTAATCTCCCAATAGTTTTACCAGAAGTATTTCTTAGTAATTCTTTCCAGAAATAAGATTTTGGAATTTCTAAATTATGCTTTAAGATTACTTCTTTTTTAATTCCTGAATAAAAAGACATCCTTTCAGCAATATTATTTTTTTCAGTTTCTCCAATATAACCGCCTTTAGCTAATGCAGGAAGTAATTCATTTACAGCAAATCTTTCAGATTCTGGTAAAATACTTAATAAATCTTTCTGTTGTAATTTACTAGGAAGCTGTTTATGATACCAAGCTGCTGCTGTAAAGTAAGGGAAATTAATAGCGTAATCTTCTGAGCTTTCTGTACGTAATAATTTATAGTCTGCAGGTGAAACCATAATAACACCATTCAAATACATCCATTGTCTGCTTTGTAATTCGTAAGCGAGTTGCATAACACGTGTACCTCCATAACTCTCTCCAATTATATATTTTGGAGATTGCCAACGGTTATTTCTTGTAATGAATGTATTTAACCAATCGGCTAAATATTTAGCATCAGCATTCACCCCAAAGAAATATTTAGTATCTACTTTTTCATCTTTTTTAGTTACAGGTCTAGAATAACCTGTATTAACAGGGTTTACAAAAACAATATCAGCTACATCTAGAACAGCATATGGATTGTCCTTAATTCCATAAGGTTGAATAGGATTACCTTCGTCATCTATTTTTAAGACTTTCGGACCAGTGTATGCGATGTGCATCCAAACAGAAGCGGAACCTGGTCCTCCATTAAAAGACATAATAAGTGGTCTTTTATGCTTGTTTTTTACATCAGTTCTGTAGTAATAGGTATAATATAAAGAAGCTTTAATATTTCCGTTAGTATCAAAGACAGGTTGCATTCCTGTTTGAGCATTATAGTTTACTTTTTTTTCTTTTACTGTAATTGTATTAGAGGTAACTACAGTAGTATCAATTGGAATTCTTTTGTCTTGAGCAGGTAAGCTTAGCGTAAATAAAACAGAAAATATTAATACTAATTTTTTCATACTATATTTGGTTTTGTACCCAATAAAGATATTAAATCTTATTGAGTTTGTACTATATAGTTTTAATTCGAAAAATAGTTATTTGTAATTTATTCTAATAAAAATTTAATGTAACCTAAGGCTACTATAGATGCGAATACAAGAAAAAAGAAAAGTAGAATTGTTGTAAAAGTTAATCCAAAAGTTTCTGCTTTGTTTTTTTTATTTTTAAAAGTACGGTACGTAAGCCAAAATAAAGTAATGTATACAAATGGATCATAAATAATAGGAAACTTAAGAAATACATAACTTATGGTACCAACAAGTGTCGCTTGTGCAATTATGAATGAACCTATAGCAATATGTTCTAAAAAGTTATAGCGCTTAAAAAATAATTTAGTAATGAATGCAAACGGTAAAATTGTAAAGACCCAAAAGAACTTGAAGTACTTCTTAATGAATATACCACCACCATAACTAATTTTATAGCTCAAAGTATTGCTAAACATATTTACTTCCTTTACAGGAGGAGGACTATTTGTTTTCAAAAGTGAATTAACGAATAGAAAAATTGTTACTGCTATAATTAGAAATGATATCGGATTGTAAATCTTTTTTCTTTGTCCTTTAATATAATCTTCTGTAATTTTTTTAGGATCAAGAATTAAATTTTTAATATTGAAAAGTAATCCTTTATCCATATCACTAAATGTAATGAAAACACTTTGCAGTGTAGATATAAAGGTTATTTTTTCTACACCATTTCTTTCCCCACATTTTGGGCAATAGTTTTCATTATGAGAATGATTACAAGATATACAGTTCATTTTAATAAAAAATTATTATTCAACAACTACACCATCCTTCATTACCAGTTTTCGATCTGCCATTTCAGCAAGTTCTTCATTATGGGTAACAAGTACAAAGGTTTGTCCAAATTCATCACGAAGTTTAAAAAATAACTCATGTAAATTTTTCGCAGAAGTAGAGTCTAAATTACCAGAAGGCTCATCAGCAAAAATAACAGAAGGCTTGTTTATTAATGCTCTAGCAACTGCAACACGTTGTTGTTCACCTCCAGAAAGTTCATTTGGTTTGTGATTAGTTCTGTGAGATAAACCTAAAAAATCTAGAAGTTCTTTAGCTCTTTTCTCCGTTTCAACTTTATCCTTATTTCCAATATATGCAGGAAGACAAACATTTTCTAGCGCAGTAAACTCAGGTAATAATTGGTGAAATTGAAAGATGAAACCAATATGTTCATTACGAAATTCTGAGATTTTTTTATCAGATAATTGTTGAATAGGCTTACCATTAATGATTAATTCTTGATTTTTTGAAGCTTTATCCAGTGTGCCTAAAATTTGTAAAAGGGTTGTTTTTCCAGAACCAGATGGACCAACTATGGCTACTATTTCACCTTTTTTGATGTGTAAATCAACACCTTTCAAAACCTTAACAAGACCATAGTTTTTATGGATATTTTTAGCAACAATCATAATAATAGTGTTTCAGTTTGACGAAAGTAAAAAAAAGAAACCAGACTATATCTTATAATCTGGTTTCAATACATTGAGTGTAAAAATAACCTCCTAAAAAATATTTTTTATGTTGTTATAATCAATGAAGTATACAAAACGTAAAGAGAATGTATGAGTCATCGTTTCATTGAACAAACGATTTATATTATCTGTAAAAGCTATATCTGCTGGGGCAAAATCCGAATTCGGATTGATAGCATTTCTATAAAATGCGATTAATTGACTCCCAGGAGCAAATTGCCAAACATAGTTTAGATCTAAATTCCAACTGTTAAAGTTTCTATTGTAATTATCTTTATGTGAAGAAGCTACCAGTTGTCCATTGTTTTGATTTAATTTAAAGAACTCTTCAGTATATGGCACTTTACTCCAGTTATGTCTGAATGTTAGTGATAAAGCTGAATTTGTGTTGAAACTATATTTACCAGATACAGAATTCTCATAAGTAGTTCTGTCGCGTTCTCCAAAAATAACATCGCCATTATCTAATTCTTCTACAAATCCTAAATCATTATTTGTTTGGTTGAACCTAAAAGAATATGTTAACGAAAATTGATTGTTGAAACGGTAACGAGGACCAAACCTAAAACCATAAGATTCTTTAGATATATTTTTAAAGAATGTATGATACCAATTGTAATTGATTGCTAACTTTTTTCTGAAATCAGTAGATCCCCAATGGTTAAAGTTGACACGAACAGGTCTTTCAAAGAAAACTCCCGAAGTACTACCTTGCCTAGGTTCGAAAAAATCTTTTGATTTTGTTCGTACATTTAAATTTCCTCCAAATTCAAAACGTTCTCTAGTTTGCGACCAAAAAGATAATCCTGTAGAGGTACCAGTATAAACTCCTGACTCGTGCTGAAAATTCACATTATACCACCAATTAATACCAAAATTATTGAAAATACCAATAGGTTTTAATTGTCGATAACCAGTAAAACCATATATAGTTTGTTCATTATTACTGAATAAAATTCCTAAGTCATTTGGATCAAAATTTTTGTTTTCAAAATTATACCCAACTTCCCATCTCCATTTTCCAGATTGTCTACCGATACTGGTATCAAAAGTATATCCAGTTGTAATATCTCGGTATGGCTGAATTTGTGATCCAACTTCACGAGTTTTATTTTCATAAATATTACTCATTCTAAAGGAACCATCAATATTGTAAATGCTTTTTTTATCTTCAACATGCCAAGTTAATGCACTAACATTTGCATCTCTAAATTTACCTTCTCTAAGAACATTTGTATTAATTAATGCAATCGAAGAATTCTGATTAAATTGTTGATCTAACACAAAAATATTATAGTTAGCAAAAGGCTCAGTTGTAACCTCTCTAGTTTCTTTGGTGTCTTTATTAATTACTGTTGCTTTAGTAGCATCTGTTATAGCATTAAAAAAGCCAATACCTAATCCACCTTTAGTACGACCTGAAATTTTTATAGCATTAAGCATGTCTACCTTTGAAGGATTATCAACTATTTCTTCATTATCCTTTAATTGACTTTCTACATCAAATTCATCTGATGGATTTCCACCAATACGTCTAGAATAGAATAATCTCCCTTTAGTAAACAGTTCGGTACCTTCAGTAAAAAATTGACGTTGTTCTGTAAATTGTTGTTCAAAAGGGCCTAAGTTTAATTGTACGTTATCAAAACCAACCTGGCTAAAATCTGGGATTAAAGTAGCATCTAATGTGAAATTTTCAGACAAGCCGTATTTTAAATCCATTCCAACACTCCAATCTGCGGTTGTTAAATCCCCTTCTGTCTTTGTAGTAACAGAAGCATACGGGTATAAATTCAAACGCATAGGAGGAGCAATATCTTTAAAGTTTTCGATAAGTCCATCATATTGTGTCCATTTACCTACCGTATTGTCTATATGGTTCCATGTGTAACGAGTATTTAAACTACGAACTTCTCTGTGGAAATTCACACCCCAAGATTGCATAGCGTCATTAGCAAAACGTAATGCGCGATAAGGTATTTTAAGCTCTGCGGCCCATCCATAATCGGTAATTCTTATATCACTATCCCAAACAGCACTCCAGTTATAATCTTCATTATTTCCATTAGAAACTTTAGAATCAATTTGAACTCCAGATGCAGTAACTATAAACATTACTGGATTCTGACCATCATCAATTGGATTAATCATAGCCATAAAGAAGTCTGAATTCCCAAAATTATCACGATTCGTAAACTCTGCAGGGATTGTCTCAGGTTTTGGGTCAAACATCTTTGCTGCTATATATATAGCGTTATCATCGTATGCTAATTTTACCTCTGTCTTATAATCAGTCAATTCTTTTTTACCATTGTCTGGTCTAAGTTGTACAAAGTCATTAGCTATTGGAACATTTTTCCAAATCGCATCATTCAAATCGCCATCAATCTTAGGAGCAGTGCTTATTCTAGAAGCGGGTAATTTTTTTCTATTTTGGTTTACTTGGCTATGAATTAGTAAAGAATTAATTAGAAATATTAATAGTAAAAGAATAGCATGTTTTTTCATGGTAAGATAACTTATTGCTTAAGAATTTGATAGTTAATTAGTTATAGTTAATGCCTTCATAAAAATAATGACACTGTAGTAAAGACTCAATAAAAATTGGAGTGTTACAGCATCTATAAAAAAGAAATGTTAAAAAGTGTGAAAGTCAGTTTTAGGAGTTACAAGTGTAATTAATTGTAGGTAGTAAATGAAAATCACAATTTTTTAATGTATGAAAAGGTTTAAAGTTTAGATTGAATTTGTATTTTTGTTCGACTTTTAAAATTCATATCGAATGAACTTACACGAATATCAAGGTAAAGAAATATTAAACAGTTTTGGCGTTCGTATACAACGCGGAATTGTAGCAAGTACTCCAGAAGAGGCTGTTGCTGCAGCAAAAAAATTAACTGAAGAAACAGGTACAGGTTGGCACGTAATAAAAGCACAAGTACACGCAGGTGGTCGTGGAAAAGGTGGAGGTGTTAAGTTGGCTAAAAACTTAGATGAGGTAAAAAGTATTTCTAACGATATTTTAGGAATGATGTTAATTACTCCTCAAACTTCTGCAGAAGGAAAATTAGTAAATCAAGTTTTAATTGCTGAAGACGTATATTATCCTGGTGATAGTGAACCAAATGAATTTTATATGTCAGTTTTATTAAACCGTGCTACAGGTAGAAATATGATCATGTATTCTACTGAAGGTGGTATGGATATTGAGACTGTAGCTGAGGAAACTCCACATTTAATATTTACAGAAGAGGTAGATCCAGGAACAGGGTTATTACCATTTCAAGCTCGTAAAATTGCCTTTAACCTTGGGTTAAGTGGTGGAGCAATGAAGGAAATGGTAAAGTTTGTTACTGCATTATATACAGCATACATAAAATCTGATTCAGCAATGTTCGAAATCAATCCAGTGTTAAAAACATCGGATGATAAAATCATGGCTGTAGATGCTAAAGTTACTTTAGATGAAAACGCATTATACCGTCATAAAGATTATGCAGCAATGCGTGATGTTCGTGAAGAGAACCCAATTGAAGTAGAAGCTAAAGCTGCTGGTTTAAATTACGTAGATTTAGATGGAAACGTTGGATGTATGGTAAACGGTGCTGGTTTAGCAATGGGTACTATGGACTTAATTAAGCAAGCTGGTGGAGATCCTGCAAACTTTTTAGATGTAGGAGGTACAGCAGATGCTCAACGTGTTGAAACCGCATTTGGAATTATCTTAAAAGATACTAATGTAAAAGCAATATTAGTAAATATTTTCGGAGGAATCGTTCGTTGCGATCGTGTTGCTCAAGGAGTAGTAGACGCTTACAAAAATATGGGAGATAAAATCAATGTGCCTATTATTTGTCGTTTACAAGGAACAAATGCTAAAGAAGCTAAAGAATTAATTGATAATAGTGGAATGGAGATTATTTCTGCTACAGAATTTCAAGAAGCTGCTGATAAAGTTGGAGAAGTTTTAAAAGCGTAATAGTTTCTATAAATTTCTTATTTAAATATAATGAAAACCTTATTCTTTAAGAATAAGGTTTTTTTATTTTCCCTATTATACTTAGTTGCTTAACAGTGCTTTAATTTGTTGTTAATTATATCTTATTGAATTTACTTTGTAGGCGCTTTAAGCTAACGCTTACTTATTATTTTATTAAGGTTAGTGTAATAGTTATTGTTGTTTTATGAAATATTTTTGTACTGGGTTGCAAGCCAAAATATTACAAGTCTATTGATAGAAAATATAATTAGAAACATAACAAAAAAACAAATTCATTCAAGTCCCCACTAAAACCAATCATTATGAAATTTATTAAATTAATAGTACTTACCATTTTACTGGTATCAACATCAGCATTAGCAGTAAATAAGGATAATGTTAATGGAAGTAGAAACATACTAAATTTAACTAAAGAAGTACAAAGTTTATTGAAGAAGCCTAAATTTATCATAGAAGAAGATATTTCTGTGATTGTAAAACTAACAGTCAATAGAAATAATGAGATAGTTATACTATCTATAAATTCTGACGAGAAAAAAGAGTTAGTCTCTAATTATATAAAGTCAAGATTAAACTATAAGAAATTGAATAGAAGTGTAAGTGCTAAAGTATACACATTACCTATTAAGATAACTACATTGAATTAAAAAGTAATATTAATAAAGAAAAAGAAACATAAGATAGCCCCTCAATTTTGAGGGGCTATTTTTATAGTTGTTCTTTTAAAATTTTAATTTCATCTCGTAATTGTGCTGCTAACATAAAGTCTAAACCTTTCGCAGCATCTTCCATAAGCTTTCGTTTTTCTCGAACCCTTTTTTCTATTTCAGATTTAGGTAAAAACTCTAAATCTTGTTCAGCTACTTTTTGTATGGCGTTATCGTATTGGTATGTTGTGGTTGTTTTTTTAGATAAAGTATCGTCAATTTTTTTATTAATTTGGGTAGGAGTTACACCATGTTTTGTGTTGTAATTTATCTGTTTTTCTCTTCTACGATTAGTTTCATCAATAGTCTTTTGCATGCTATTGGTTACTTTATCTGCATAAAGTATGGCCTTACCGTTTACATTACGAGCGGCTCTACCTACCGTTTGGGTTAATGATCTATGTGAGCGTAAGAAACCCTCTTTATCCGCATCAAGAATAGCAACAAGAGAAACCTCAGGTAAATCTAATCCTTCACGAAGAAGGTTTACACCAATTAGCACGTCAAATAATCCTTTCCTTAGATTTTGCATAATTTCGACGCGCTCTAAAGTATCAACATCAGAATGAATATAACGGCAACGAATTTGAATACGTGTTAGATATTTTGCAAGCTCCTCAGCCATTCTTTTTGTTAGTGTGGTAACTAATGTTCGTTCGTCTTTATCTACTCGAATTTGAATCTCTTCAATCAAATCATCAATTTGATTTAGACTAGGACGAATTTCAATTATAGGATCTAATAAACCTGTAGGACGTATAACCTGTTCTACAAAAACACCTTCTGTTTTTTGAAGTTCATAATCAGCAGGTGTAGCAGAAACATAAATAACTTGATTTTGTAAGAGTTCAAATTCTTCAAATTTTAAAGGCCTGTTATCCATTGCGGCAGGTAATCTAAACCCATATTCAACTAGATTTTCTTTTCTACTTCGGTCACCTCCATACATCGCGTGAACTTGCGGCACGGTAACATGACTTTCATCTATAACCATTAAATAATCGTTAGGAAAATAGTCAAGTAGGCAGAAAGGTCGAGTACCAGCTTGTCTACCATCTAAATATCGAGAATAATTTTCAATCCCTGAACAGTACCCGAGTTCGCGTATCATTTCTAAATCAAATTCTGTTCGTTCTTTTAAACGCTTGGCTTCAAGATGTTTTCCTATATCCTTAAAATAATCATGTTGCTTAACCAAATCATCCTGGATTTGATGAATTGCATTCTGTAAAACATCAGGAGAAGTAACAAATAGATTTGCAGGATATATATTTAAATGTTCAAATTCTTCCACAATCTGATTGTTCTCGATATCAAATGCTTCAATTTCTTCGATTTCATCACCAAAGAAATGAACTCGATATCCGTTCTCGCCATATGAAGGATAAATGGTAACCACATCTCCTTTTACCTTGAAGGTTCCACTTTTTATTTCCACCTCTGAACGAGAGTACAAACTAGTAACTAATTGATGTAAGAACTTAGTTCTAGAGATTAATTGACCTCTTTCTATTTCAATAACATTTTTTTTGAATTCGTTTGGGTTTCCAATACCATATAAACAAGAAACAGAAGCGACTACTAAAACATCTCTTCTTCCAGATAATAAAGAAGAAGAAGTACTAATACGTAAACGTTCTATTTCATCATTAATAGATAAATCTTTTTCAATATATGTTCCTGTAACTGGTATGTATGCTTCAGGTTGATAATAGTCATAATAAGAAACGAAGTACTCAACAGCATTGTTAGGGAAGAATTGTTTGAATTCTGAATATAACTGCGCAGCTAATGTCTTATTATGCGCTAGCACTAATGTAGGCCTGTTAACTTCATTAACAACATTAGCAACGGAAAAAGTTTTACCAGAGCCCGTTACTCCTAAAAGAGTTTGATGTTTTTCGTCATTAATAATTCCGTTTGCAAGCTGTTTTATTGCTTGAGGTTGATCACCCGTAGGTTTGAATTCTGATACTAGTTGAAAGTCCATAAAACAAAAATAAGGATAGTTTTAATTTAAAACTATCCTTATTTTTTATGTTATGTATTTTATTATTTTCTTAATAAAGAGAAATGTCCTCTTCGGTCTCTAACATTACCTTTTCGATCTACCAATTGAATATTAAACCAATAATCGCTTGAAGGTAAGACTTTACCGTTATATAATCCGTTCCATCCGTCGCCATCAATCTCAAGTTTTGTGATCACTTTTCCGAAACGATCGAAGATGTAAATATTACTTTCAGGATAGAATGTTGAATTGGCTCCTTTTATAACCCAAATATCATTAGTTCCATCGTTATTAGGAGTAAAGAATTTAGGAAACTCAATAACAGATACATCAATTTGCGCAATACCACAACCATTTTTATCACGTACAAGAACTGAATAAATTCCACCTTGTAATTGATCGAATAAAGGTTCGTCTTGGAAATTTCTAATAATAGTACCGTCTTCATTTTGAAGTGCAAATTCGTAATCTCCAATTCCTAAATTATCATTTGCATTATCTATAACAATCGAGTTGTTATTGGAATCATCAATAATTTTAATGTCATCATCGGTTATCGTTGCGATTATAGATTCATTTACAACAATAGTTCTTGCACGCTTACATAATGTTGTAACGTTAGTAGCAGTAACATTATAATTACCGCCAGTACTAACTGTTAGTTGAGTTGTATTTCCTATTACAGCTGGATCAGTGTCTTTTGTCCATTCGTAAGTATAACTTCCGTTAGGGTTTTCTATCTGAATTGTAATAGGAGGATTGTTCAAACAAACAATTTGTGGTGTGGTTACATCGAAATCGGGTAGTGGATTGATGATTAAATCAAAGAACGTATCATCATTTACACAACCAGTATCTTTATTTTCCACTCTGATATAAATACGTTGCGGATTTGAAGTATTCGTATAAATCATCTTATCGGTATCCGATATAATGTCTGTGTTTGTTACAGCTCCATTTTGAGAGGTGTGATACGATACTTTAAAATCATCATGTTCAACTACTGGGTAGTTGGTTAGTATTTCTGATTCTTTTACAGTTAAGTCAATATTTTGGATTATACCATTAGTATCGTCTCCATCAAGATCGTCATCACATTCAGAAAGATTAGAAATATCAGTGATTAGAATGTTTGGTTCTGGATGAATCCTAATTAATAAAGAAGTTGCACCATATCTACATCCTGTATCGGTATCTAAAATACTAATCCATAAAGTCTCTTCTCCTTCTTGTCCTACTATAGTAGTTGTCGTTGGATCGTTACTATAACTTGTTTTACTTACAGCATTAATACCATCTGTAGCTTCTGTTCTTGTTTTGTGGTATGAGATTAAATACCTTACTGGGTCTCTACCATCAAGAATTTCTGTGTCTTTAACGCTTAAATCAATTTGCTGCTCTAAACCATTTCTTGTATCTCCATCTACAGCACCAGTATCACATACTTCTAAAGGAAGAATTGTATTAGTAATAACAGGAATAGGATTGATGATAATATCAAAAGACTCCTTACTATTATAACAAGAACTAGTATTATTAGTTATTCTAACATAAATAGTTTGTAGACTAACCGTTCCAGCTGTAAAACCAGTTGGAGCTGTGTTTCTGAAGTTTGAATCGTTTGGAATAGCATTACTTCCAGTATCTGCATCACCTTCAGTTGTATGGAATGTCACAGTGAAGTCAGCAGGGTTCTGAGTTCCTAATAAGGTCGGAACTTGTGTTCTTAAATCTATCCCAGTATTTTCACCATCAATAAAACTACCACTACTAAAATCATCACACTCTTCTATATCGGTTACAGGATTAGCTATTGGTACTGGTTGAGCGAGAATATAGAGCTGACCAATACCTGTACAATCGTTATTAACTCGATTAATGATTTTGATGTAAATAGGTTGTCTAGTAATTGCAGGAACAGCATTATTACGATAATTAGCAATATCTGGAATTGCATTTATAACGGCATCTCTGTCGGCTATAGTTTCAAAATATAAAACTTCTAAATTTGGTCTAATAGAAGGAAGAAATAAAGCCTTAATTTCATCTTCAGAAGAACTTAAGTCAAAATTAGTAATACCATCTGTATCGTCATTAGCAGCAGTATCATTACCATCTACATCTAATAGATCATCACAAACAGCAAATTCTCTATTGTACGCTACATCACCTGCAAACTGTATAGAAATATCTAAACGAGAGACTCTAAAACAACCATTTGACGTTGTTGTTCTTACCCAGACTTGATCGCCATCACTAGCTGTATGTCTTATAGGATCTGCTATTGCGTTTGTGTTAGAATTAGCATTTGTTTGAGAAGTATAATATGTAAAGGTTTCATTTACATAGTCACTAGATATATTAATTTCAGCTTGAGTTAAATTAATGCTTGTTGATAAATCAGAGTCTGTATCACATTGTCTTATTAATGCAGGATTATTAGTAATTACAGGTAACGGATTTACAATTAATTTAAATGGTTTAAAAGTAGCCGATGAATTTTCAGAGACGGTATTACAATTTGCATTATCTACATTTTCAACTCTAATATAAATAATTTGTTCATTAATAGTTGTATTTCTGTAAGGTGTATTTTTATCAATAACATCAGTAGTCGCATCTGCTTGAGCGCCTGCTAAGGTAGTATGATAGGAAACAGAATATTGAGTTGGTAGCAAACCATTAAGAATTTCTGCATCTTTGGAAGATAATAGGAAATTATTAAAGAAACCGTCAGTATCTCCACCACTAACAGAGTCATCACAAGCTTCATAATCTACAGCTTGAGTAGGTGTTGGTAATCCGGTAACTCGTAATTGAAATTGAGTGATTTCATAACAGGCAAAAGGTGCATCTTTATTATGCACTCGAGCAAAAATATCTTCTGTTGTAAATGCAGTTGTATTTGTGTATGGGTTTGGTAATGCATTAGCTACAATGTGTCCTTCTGCATCAGTTCTGTTTAAATAATAAAACACTTCGAACTGAGCAGGGTTTTGTGTACCAAGAATAGTTGGATTAACATCAGTAACCAAATCAAAACTATTAAAACCATCACCATCTAGGTCACAAAAATTGATATCTGGAGCAGGGTTTGCAACGGCAGGTTGAAAGACTTCAACATTAAAAGTACCTTCTAATCGAGTCGCATTACCACAACTGTTGGTTAATGTTACTACAAGAGTGTATGTACCATTATTACTTGTTGTAAGATTGTTTATTGTAAGTGCAGGAACATTAGATACTACAGATGTAGTAGTTCCGTTATCGAAAGTCCATTCATAAGTTACACCACTTCCAGTCACTGTTCCTGGTTGTATTTGTATTGACTGACCAATACAATATTTAAGGTCTTGATTATTTATAACTTCAGTTGAAGAAACATCAATAATTTCAATAGGTAAGAGTAATGAAGATATAAACGGAGGTAAACCTTGGGTTGATAATTGACCACCTAGATTTACAGCTCCTTTTGTGAATATAATGTTCCTAGCAAGTGCATTTGGATTCTCAATAACATCTAAACTCGTAGCATCTCCGCTTGGATCGTCATAAGCCAAAGGAATTGTAGCGTATATTTTACTGTCCGGCCCCAACTGTAAACTACCTCTAAATCCTGGGGTTTGCTCATGTATCATGCTTTTTGAAGCGGGAATATCCGTAGCAAATAAATCAAATTGAAAAAGCTTATATGTTGTTTCTGGGTCTGATGTGGTACCTCTAAAATCCGATACAGTAGATATATATAATTTTCTTGAATCTACAGAGAACTCAACACCGTAAGGTTGGCCATCTGCTACATTTGTTAATTGAACTTCTGAAGCATTATCTACAACACCAGTAGTAGCATTGAAGTCGTACAACATCGCAACTCCATTTTGATTGGCCACTGCTAGCTTAGTTCCGTCAGGAGATAGTTTTAAGTTACCTCTACTAGTTACACTTGTTGTTGTTGTTGAAATAACTGGAGTAGTATTTACCCCGTCTTTATCAACTTTAAAGGCATAATATTCATTACCTACAGGCGAAACTACCCAATATGTATCACAATCATTTCCACGTACAGCCGCCACTTTTTCTGACCAAGAACTCTCTTTACCGAAAGATAAATCAACAGGACCGGCAATAACTTCACCAACACCACCATTAAGGGAAACATCAATAGTGTAAAGGTTTAATCCATCAATTCCATCATCAACTGTAAATAAGTAATATATGGTAGTAGATTCAGGTCTAGGAATAATCATACCAGATTGTGTACTTGAAGGATCACCTTTCAAATCATTGGCTAAACCACCGGTTGAGTATCTCATTACATCATGATTTTTGTCCCATACTGTAATACCATCTGAGTAGAAAAGTAAATTACCATCTTTGTCAGAGAATGTGGAACATCCTTCGAGCGTACTAATCTGACCGTCAGTTAAAGCGGTAGGTGTACCACTGTTAAAATCTAAACCAGCATTTCTACCAAAGTACCATACATTAGCCTGTTTCTGAGCAAATGCACCAATAAAGAAATGCGACAATATTATAAAAAAGATAATTTTCTTCATGAAAACTTAAATTTAAAGCCCAAAAGTAAAGAAAACTACCTATAAATCACGCTTTTTTAACAAAGTAAATGATAAGAATATAAAAATAAAGGTCCAGAAAAGAACGATAAAAACATCAAAAATGTTTACTGCATAATCTTTGACCAGTTCTTCACCGATTTGTTTAGCTACCGATTTTACTGCTCCAAGTCTCGTAAAAGGTTCTTTTATAAGGTTTGACATCGCCTCTAAAGGGAAAAATTGCATGATGCTATCTACCTTACTAGCAGCTTCTAACTTCAAATCTTTGAATGTCCAAAATAAGTATCCTTTAATAATACTTTCAATAATAAACCAAACAATCATACCTGCAACGGCAAAAGCAGAGCGTTTAATAAGTATCCCTAAGAATAAACCGAACGAGAAAAATCCAACTAGTTTTATGAAAAAAGCAAATAGGTATTCTAAATCTGAGAAAATTATAGATACTTCATTAAAATCAGAATAAATCATTCCTAGTACTAAAGAAATGGTAAAAGCAAATAGAGTAGAAATAGCAGCAAACACCAATACAGTATAAAACTTAGACAGAATAAATTCTTTCTTACTCAATCCGTCTATTAGGTTTTGTTTTAGCGTTTTATAACTATACTCATTGGCCATCATGGAAACAATTACTAATAGAAGAAAAAACTTAAATATAGCAGCTATGTATGAATTAAAATGCCAGATGTATGGGAAATTAAATATCCCCTGATCTGCTAAGTGAAATTTTACAGGTCCAATATCAAATTTAATAGCAGCTATAAGTGCTATTGAAGTTAACAAGCCAAAATAAATAATAGTTAGTATTCTGCTTGCTTTATTATGTTTGAGTTTGTGAAACTCAATATTTAAGAGACGTAACATGTGTCGAATTTTATGAATTAGTTATTAGTAAGATTTAAAAATTGTTCTTCAAGGCTAGGTTTTCGCTTAACAATATGTGAAGCAATAATGCCGTTCTCATATAAATATTGATTAATCTTAGCTGCAGAAGTTTCGCTCTCTAATCGTGCAATTACTAAATCATCATCTACATTCACTGTAGCAATGTCATAGTAGTTTTTTAAAATATTAATAAGCTTTTCTTGATCTCCTTCGGTTTTTACCTCTATAATTCCATTTGAAGCAATCATATTTTCAACTCTACCACTGTACAATTTCTCCCCTTTTCTAATCACAATTACATGGGAGCATACTTTTTCAACTTCATCTAAAAGGTGCGAGGCCAATAATATTGTGGTCCCATTTTTTGCGATTTTTTTTATAATTTGTCTGATTTCATGAATCCCTTGCGGATCTAAACCATTAGTAGGTTCGTCTAAGATTAAGATTTCCGGATCATTTAGAAGAGCAGAAGCGATGGCTAAACGTTGTTTCATTCCTAAAGAATAAGTTTTAAACTTACTATCTCTACGTTCGTAAAGATTGACAACTTTTAGTTTTTCATTAATGCTATCGTACTGTACTCCTTTAATTTTACAAATCAGTTTTAGATTTTGAAAGGCAGACATGTAAGGGTAAAAGTTAGGTCTTTCGATAATAGCACCTACTTTCTTTAGAGCTTCATGGGTAGAAGTAGTTCCGTTAAACCATGAAAATTCACCAGAAGTTTTATTTACTACATTAAGAATGATACCTAGTGTTGTAGATTTTCCACTTCCATTAGGACCTAATATTCCGTAAACATTCCCTTTTTCAATGTCGAATGACAAATTTTTAACAGCATGAACTCGACCAAATCGTTTGTCGAGGTTTTTTATAGATAAAATAGTATTCAATGGTACAATGATTTAGTCGATTTATTATTCGACGATTAAGATACCAAAATGTTACGAGAATTTTTCTAAGGAAGTTTAAACTTTTAAAAAGGAGTACAATTAAAAATTATCAAAATCTAAATTATCAAGATTTTCAAAATCATTAAAAAAGTCATCTTGTTCATCTTTAAACTCATCTTCAATTTTATCAGATTTAAAAACTTTGTCAGGAGCTTCTTTAGGTATTTCACCTACGCTTAATATAACTTTTGTTTCAGTTACCGGAGTAGTAGTTATTTCGATAACTTCAACATAAAAAGTCCACATATGCAAGAAGTCATAAACGTATATAAGTTTATCGTTATTTTCAGGTAAAATATCTTCTGTAATACAAGAAGACATAAATAACTGTTCTCCTGCTTCAGCCATATTGAACAGAGGAATTTCTTTTCCTTGGTTCCATTCGTGATCACTTTTATAAAAAGAGGCCATTTCTGAACCATCAAACCCAAAAGCATTAGCGATGTCAAAATGTAATTTTTCTAAAGAAAATTTTTCATCAACAATTAATGTTCTTATTACATCATCATCCGCATCAAGTATTACTCTAACTTTGTACATTATTTGATTTTTAATGACTACAAAAATACGTATTTTTACTCCTCGGTTAAAAATTTCCCTATTTAAATAGTAAACATGGTAAAAGAAGATGTTTTAAAAAAATTGAATGCGTACAATGCCAATACATTAATGGAAACATTAGCCATGGAGTTTATTGATGTAGGTGATGATTTTCTGATTGTTAAGATGCCTGTAAATTCAAAAGTGTATCAACCCTATGGTATTCTACACGGAGGTGCTACGGCTGCATTGGCAGAAACAGCAGGAAGTTCTGCTTCAGCATTATTTGTTGATACTAAAGAAAAAATAGTTAAAGGAATAGAATTGAGCATTAATCATGTAAAAAGCAAAAAAGAAGGATTTGTTTTTGCTAAAGCTAAAGCTATACATAAAGGTAGAACTACTCATTTGTGGGAAGTCAGGATTACTGACGAGAACGATGCTTTAATTTCTATTTGTAAGATTACAAATATTGTTTTGGATAAAAAAAAGAGTAATTAATTGTTTAAAAAGATATTAAAAATAGCAATAGTTTCATTCGTACTACTTTTAGTGGCATTGTATATAGCATTTGTGTATTTCACGAGCCCTAAATCAGACAAGACAATATTAGCTTCATTTGAAAAAAGTAAAATTAAACCAATAATTTCAAAGGAGAAATACAAGGGGTTCGATTACAGGAAAATTGCGGTTGTTAAGGATACTATTTTACCTACGGTAGTGTTTGTTCATGGAACTATAGGTTCCTTAAATGATTTTAATAAGTACATGATAGACGAAGAGCTACAGAATCGTCTGAACATGGTGTCTTACGATAGGATAGGTTATAATTATCAAGATAAAAATCCTGTTCAAGAAAGTATTGCATTTGAAAGAGATATGTTATTGCAGATACTAAAACCATATTCTAGGAATAAATTAATTTTAGTAGGGTATTCTTACGGAGGTCCAATAGCACTTTCTGTAAAACAAAAGTTGAAACGCATTGTTTTATTAGCTCCAGCGGTAATGAGTAAAGTAGAACCAATGCCATGGGCTATCAATTTTTATAAGTGGAGACTAACAAGATGGCTTGTCCCTTATATATGGAAGCAAGCATCAAAAGAAAAAATATCTCATAAAGCAGATTTAAAGAAATTTGAGAAAGAGTGGTATAATACTCCAAATAAAGTAAAAGTGATCCATGGAGACGCAGATTGGATAGTACCGTATGAAAATTCATTGTTATTAAAAAAGCAGTTTCCGGAAAATCAATTTGAACTTAAAACAATTCCTGAAGCTAGTCATGGTTTAGTTTGGTCGAATTTTGAATTTATTAAAAAGGAATTATTAAAAAGTACGAATTGAAATTTTTTGAAAAAATATCGAACTCCTTTTTAAAAGGAAAACCTTTTACAGTATATCGTAAACCGCAACAAGAAATCGTGTATGCTTTTATTCAAAAAAATACAGTTTTACATGAAGTAAAAGATTATTCTGAAATAGGTTTTGTTTTTGCTCCTTTCAATAACGAGCAAAAATCGATCTTAATACCTTTAGATAAATCTGAATATATATCAGAATTATATACTTCCAAGACGATTAAAAATATTACTAAAAAAGAAGTAGGAAAAGTACCAGGAAGAGAGAAACATATAAATCTAGTAGCAAAAGGTATTAAGGCGATTAAAGAGGGCGAGTTTAAAAAAGTCGTATTATCCAGAAAACAATTAGTTAACTTAAATGTTTTTGATCTTATAATTACGTATGAGAATTTGCTAAAAACATATACTAATGCCTTTGTGTACATATGGTTTCATCCTAAAGTTGGTCTATGGATGGGAGCAACACCTGAAACATTGTTAGAAATATGTGATAATAGTTTTAAAACAATGTCTTTAGCAGGAACACAAGTTGTACAAGAAAATACAGCTATAGTTTGGAATGAGAAAGAGTTGGTAGAGCAAAGTTTAGTTACAAATTATATTAAAGAGCAGTTACAAAGTGTAACAGATAATCTTTCAATTGCAGCTTTAGAGACTTTTCAAATAGGAAGCTTATTACATTTGAGAACCAAGATAACAGGACAATTTAATAGTAGTTTAGACAGTTTGATTAGTAGACTTCATCCTACACCAGCAGTTTGTGGTTTACCCGCGAATAAAGGAAAAAAATTTATTATTGATAATGAATTTTATAACAGAAAGTTTTACACAGGTTTTTTAGGAGAATTAAATTTATTGAATAAAGAAGAGAAAGTAACGTCTAATTTATTTGTAAACTTAAGATGTATGGAAATTGATGTTAATCTTGAAAAGGCCAATATATACGTAGGTGGAGGTATCACTAAAGATAGTGTGCCAGAAAAAGAATGGCAAGAAACGATAGCAAAATCAAAAGCAATGTTAACTGTTCTGTAAAAACAAAAGTATCATAAAATAAAAAACCACTAATTTAGTTTAAATACTTCTTAGTGGCTTTTACTTGTGTAAATTGAATTGAATTAAATATCTTCGAATGAAACGTCTGTAAAACTTTCTGTTGTTTGTTCTACTAAAGTTTCTTCTTCTTGTTCTTGTTTTTTGTAATCTTTTTGATGACGCTCACTTATGACTTCGCTTCCTTTATTCGAAATTATAAAGTCTGTAGCTTTATTTAACATATCTTTAAAATCGCTAAAATCTTCTTTATAAAGATATATTTTATGTTTTTGGTAGTGAAAAGATCCATCGTCGTGAGTAAATTTTTTACTTTCCGTTACAGTTAAGTAGTAATCATCTGCTTTCGTAGCTCTAACGTCAAAAAAGTACGTTCTTCTTCCTGCTCTTAATACCTGTGAAAAGATTTCTTCTTGTTCAGCTCTCTCATTCATAATTCAAATCGTATTAATACTAGTTTCTAAGTTTTTGTTGAAACAAATCTAACAAAATATTTTACTTGAACACAAAAAACTCTAAATTTCTTTTTCTAAAAGTTGTTTATCGTATAAGTTTTTGTATAAGCCGTTAAGCGCTATTAGTTGATTGTGAGTTCCTTGTTCTGCAATTTCACCATCATCTAAGATGATTATTTTGTCCGCATTCTTAGCTGAAGAGACCCTATGACTGATAATAAAGGTAGTTTTATTTTTCGATACTTTTTCTAGATTCGATAGTATTTTTTCCTCTGTTTCAGTATCAACAGCAGATAGGCAATCATCAAAAATTAAGATCTTAGGATCTTTAATTATAGCTCGTGCAATAGAAGTTCTTTGCTTCTGACCACCAGAAAGCGTAACACCACGTTCTCCTAAAACTGTTTTGTAACCTTTGCTGAAATTGATAATATTATCATGGATTACCGCATTTTTTGCAGCTTCGATAATTTCCTCTTCAGTAGCATCATTTTTCCCAAATTTGATATTATTCTCTATAGTGTCTGAAAATAAAAAAGGATCCTGAGGAACAAAACCTATTTGACTTCGAACAGCATCTAAATTAAGCTCATTAACAGGTTTGTTATCTATATAAACTGTTCCTGTAGTAGTATCGTACATTCTAGAGATTAGATTAACAATTGAAGATTTACCACTACCAGTTTTCCCCATAATGGCTATTGTTTCTCCCTGTTTAACTTCAAAACTAACATCATTTAGAGCTGTAATGTTTGTATCATCATATGTTAAGGTAACATTGTTAAAACTAATATTTCCATTTATTTCCAAAGGATCAGAATTTGGATTTTTAATCTCAGGAACTTGTTGCAGGAACTCATTTATTCTCAGTTGAGAAGCTTCAGCTTGTTGTATAATCGAAGTAACCCAGCCAACAATAGCAACTGGCCAAGTTAAAATATTAACATATAAAATGAATTCAGCGATAACACCTATCTTAATATCTCCAGCGATGTATTGTTTTCCTCCAACATATAAAACGATAATATTGCTTATACCAATAAGTAAGATCATTAAAGGGAAAAACAAAGCTTGCACTTTTGAAAGATCAATGTTTTTATCCTTAGCTTCTTCTGATAATGTGTTAAAATTAGTAATAACAGTGTCTTCTGTAACATACGATTTTACTACATTAATACCCGAGAAAAACTCTTGATTAAAAGTTGTTAGTTTAGATAAGTATTGTTGAACAATAGTTGTTTTTTTATTGATTTGTTTGCTTAGTAAGAAGATTGAAATCGAAAGAATTGGAAAAGGTAGCAATGTATACATTGTTAATTCTAGGTCAGTTTTAATCATTTTGGAGAAACCAATCACAAATAAAACAATCATATTTAGTGAATACATGATAGCAGGACCAAAATACATTCTCACTTTTGAAACATCTTCAGAAATACGATTCATTAAATCACCAGTACGATTTTTGTTGTAAAAGTTAACAGATAATCGTTGGTATTGTTGGTATATTTCATTCTTTACATCAAACTCAATTAAACGAGATACAACTATAATGGTTTGTCGCATTAGGAAGGTGAAAAAACCAGCAAGTAATGTAATACCAATAATAATTAAAATATTGATAAATAATTCGTGTTTAACTTCTTCTAAACTAACTGTTTTGTTAGAAATATAGTCCTCGACAATATTCAAGGAATTCTTAATAATTTCAGGAATTTTTAAGGATAAAAGTTTCGAAAATATGGTAATGATTATTCCAATAAATAATCTCCATTTGTACTTAATAAAATATTTGTTTAAATATTGTAATGCCTTCAATTTTTGTATTGCGTTAAAAGATTTACTTTTTATTTTTTCTTAATAAGAAAACGTTTTCTTGTTGTGTATTTTTCAATTTATGGGTCTTTTTTTGTTTTCTAATTGCGGATTTCATATTTTTGTTACCTGAAATTTGAAGAATAGTAATTTTTTCTTCATTAAAAACAAACAACATATGATGTCGGAAATTATTGATACTAAAGACCTTAAAAACGATCCTGTTTTTGGGCAACTATCTTTCGATGGTCACGAGCAAATTGTTTTTTGCAATGACGAAGATACAGGATTAAAAGCAATTATTGGTATTCACAATACAACTTTAGGACCTGCTTTAGGAGGTACTAGAATGTGGCAGTATAAAACAGAATGGGAAGCATTAAATGATGTACTACGTTTATCTCGTGGAATGACTTACAAGTCAGCTATTACAGGGTTAAACCTAGGAGGTGGTAAAGCAGTTATTATTGGCGATGCAAAGACACAGAAGAATGATGCCTTAATGCGAAAGTTTGGAGAGTTTGTTAATTCATTAAGCGGGAAATATATCACAGCGGAGGATGTTGGAATGGAAACTCGTGATATGGATATTATTAGAGAAGTTACACCACACGTAACAGGAGTTTCTGAAACAATTGGTGGATCAGGGAATCCTTCTCCAGTAACTGCTTACGGAGTGTACATGGGAATGAAAGCTGCTGCTAAATACAAGTTTGGAACTGAAAAATTAGAAGGTAAAAAAGTTTTAGTTCAAGGTGTTGGGCATGTTGGAGAAACTTTAGTTAAACACATTACAGACGAAGGTGCTCAAGTTATTTTAAATGATATCAATGAAGCTCGTTTAGAGGAGTTAAGCAAAAAATACAATGCAAATGTAGTTTTAGGGAATGATGTTTACGATTTAGATATTGATATCTATGCACCATGTGCTTTAGGAGCTACTGTAAATGACGCTAGTATAAGCCAGCTAAAAGCGAAAGTGATTGCAGGTGCGGCGAATAATCAATTAGCTAATGAACTAAAGCATGGAAAAATGTTACAAGAAAAAGGTATTGCATATGCACCAGACTTCTTGATTAATGCTGGAGGGATTATAAATGTTTACGCAGAAGTGGTTGGTTATGATAAAAATGAAAGCATTAAAAGAACAGAAAATATTTACAACACTACGTTAGAAATTTTTACGTTAGCGGAGAAGGAAAATATGACAACTCATCAAGCAGCTTTCAATATAGCACAAGGCAGAATCGATGCTCGTAAAAAAGAGCAAAATAGCTAGAGTTAATCAATAAAAATTATATTTTTGCAGGGCGATAGAAATAATTCTATCGCCCTTTTTAAAGTTCATCATTAAATGATAAACAGAAGACATATTCGTTTAAAAGTAATGCAGTCAGTGTACGCAATGCTTCAATCACATAACAGTGATTTAGTTAAAGAAGAAAAGTTTTTAAAGTACAGCATTCAGAAAATGTTTGACTTGTACGTATTAAACCTTCAACTACTTGTTGAAGTTCAAAAACTAGCATCAAAAAAAATAGAACTTTCTAAAAAGAAAATTCTAGCAACTAAAGAAGACTTGAATCCTAACACAAAGTTTGTTAACAATCGCTTGATAAATCAAATCAAGGAAAGTGTAAGCGTAGAAGGTTATGTGGAATTAAACAAACTGAATAATTGGGATATTGAAGAAGAGTATGTTAAGATTTTGTGGGAAGAGTTAGAGAAAAGTGAATTCTATAAAGAATACATGAACTCTGCAGACGACTCTTATCACTATGATAGGATTTTAGCAGTAAACTTTTTTAAGGAAATTATTGCTCCTAACGAGAAGTTAGCTGAATATTACGAAGATGAGATGATATCATGGGTAGATGATATTCCATTTGTAAATACTTGGGTTGTAAAAACATTGAACAAGCAAAAAGAACAAAATACTTTTGTTCTTGGGAAGCTATATAAAGACGACGATGACAAACGTTTTGTTGGTAGCTTGTTTAATAAGGTAATGTTACACCAACATAAGTATGAAGAAGATATTATAGAGAAAACACCTAACTGGGAAGCAGATAGAATAGCAGATGTTGATATGATTCTTATAAAAATGGCTATAACAGAATTTTTACAGTTCCCTTCAATTCCTAGTAGAGTTAGCATCAATGAATATATCGAACTTGCAAAGGATTATTCAACCAATAAAAGTGGTTATTTTATTAATGGGATATTAGATAAACTTGCAAAAGATTATCAAGAGTCAAAAAAAATGGTCAAAATAGGAAGAGGATTACTTTAACTTATATATTTTTAGCATATTAAATTTTAAAAAATGAAAAAAATAGTTGGAATATTAGCAGTCACTTTAATTTTAGGAGCAACAGTATCATGTGGTAAAACAAATGCAGCGTCTAAAGTTAAAAGTGAAAATATAGAGAAGGCAGCAAAAAGAGATAAAGATATCAGCTTAGGAGCACCAGTTATTGCCTTTAATAGAGATGTACATAATTTTGGAACAGTAGAAGAGGGATTCATAGTAGAAACTTCTTTCGAAGTAACAAATACAGGAAAATCGAATTTAGTAATTACTGATGCAAAAGCAACCTGTGGTTGTACAGTTCCTACATGGCCAAAAGATCCAATAGCTCCAGGAAAAACCGCAGAAGTTTCTGTAAAATTCAATACTTCTGGTAAACCTAACATGCAAAGTAAAACAGTAACGCTTTATACCAATACAGAAAAAGGTTTAGAAACAGTTAAGGTTACAGGTATGGTGACACCAAAAAATAAATCATAAAATAAAATTATGTTATATCAAATTATTGCTTTACAAGCAGACACAAGTAGCTTAATGAGTATGCTCCCTTTTGTAGCCATGATTGGAGTTTTATACTTCTTTATGATTCGTCCGCAAATGACGAGACAGAAAAAAGAGAAACAATTTAGAACAGAAATAAATAAAGGAGCTAAAGTCGTAACCAGTAGTGGAATTCATGGTAAGATTACCGAAATGAGTGAAAAAGATGACACCATTGTTATAGAGACAGGAGCAGGTAAGATCAGGTTTGAGAAGTCTGCAATATCTATGGAGCTAACACAAAAATATAATAGTAAATAAATTATTTATAAATTACTTTAAAGTGAGCTTTTGCTCACTTTTTTGTTTTCTGTAAGTATAAAGCAAAATTATAATTCTTGTGATATTTAGATAACAACTACTTTTTTAAATTCTAACAAGAATAAAAAAAAGATTCATTTTACAGAGTAATTTAAACTGAGTAAACGGAAATAATTTTAATTTATAAATACATTTAAAAACACTTTTTTTGAGTAGAATAACCAACATACCTAAAATTTTTTTTAGCTTCTTAATAGCATCCTTTTTAATTTGGCTGTTGATCAATTTATCTAAAAAATATGAAACTAAAGCAACTTATACATTAAAGTTTGAAGGTTTGTCTCAAGATAAAATATTTCAAGATAAACCAAGTGATAAAATTGATGTTCAAGTAAAAGCAAATGGCTTTAAACTGTTTACCTCTAAATTTAAAAGTACCGAAATCGTAGTTTCTTTAGATAAAGTAAAGAAAAAAAATAGAACGGATTATTATGTGTTACCTAATCTCCAAAAAAGAGAAATACAAAATCAGTTAACATCTGGAGTTGAATTAATAGAGGTTTTAAAAGACACACTTCATCTAAAATTGGGAAGCTTAAGTGTTAAAAAAGTCCCTGTAGTTTTGGCAGCTACGATTAATTACAAACCAGGATTTGGTTTTTCTAAGATGACAATATCACCAGATAGTATTATGATTTCTGGTCCGGATTTACAACTTAGAGAAATTAAAGAAGTTAAAACGGAGAAAGTAAACTTCGAAGATATTTCAGAAGACATAAAAAAGCCATTATCAATTCAGCTTCTTGAAAAGTATGAAAATATGAAGTATAGTAATACTTCTGTAAATATTGAAGTTGCAGTAGATAAATACACAGAAGGAACTTATGATATTCCTGTAGAAATACTCAATGTACCTAAAGGAACCACACTAAATATTTATCCTAAAAAAGTTAAGGTTACCTATAAAGTTGGATTGAAAAATTTTAATAAGATAAGCGAAGATTCATTTGAAGTTATATGTGACTACAAGGAGATGAAAGTAAAAGGGTTGACATATTTAGTTCCAAAGTTTAAGAGCAAACCAAACCTCATATCTTCGAGTAGAATAACACCCCAAAAAATTGATTTTTTAATACATAAATAAATGCTTGTAGGTTTAACAGGAGGAATAGGAAGTGTAAAAACCACAGTTGCTAAAATATTTGCTGAATACGATAATGTGATCGTTTATTATGCAGATGTAGAGGCGAAGAAGTTAATGAATACCTCAGATAAAATAAGGGAACAACTTATAAAAACGTTTTCAGAGGATGCATATGTTGAAGGAAAACTAAATAGAAGTTATTTAGCTGAAATCGTTTTTAAAGATAAGGAAAAGTTAACTACTTTAAATTCAATAGTACATCCTGAAGTATATAAACATTTAACAGATTTTCTGGAAAATAATAAAGATAAAGCTTACATTATCTATGAAAATGCTATTCTTTTTGAGAATGGGAGTGACCAAATGTGTGATAAAATTATAACTGTTACTGCTCCAGAGCAAATTCGTTTACAAAGAGTTGTAAAGAGAGATAATAGTACAGAGCAAATGGTTAAAGAAAGAATGGAAAATCAATGGCCTGAAGTCAAAAAAATAATACAATCTAACTACATCGTTACAAACGTTGATTTATATTCAACTAAAAATCAAGTGAATAAAATTCACAATAAATTAACACAAAGCTAGGTTAGTGTTATTGATATGTTAACAAAAATCTTAAAATTCTCTTAAAAACATATTATCTTTGTTAATCTAAGTTAAAAGCATTTTTATGCTAACCTTATTAAAGTACATTTGAGTAATGGGAAAAAGAATTTTTATCCTGATAGTTGTGTTAATGAGTATTTCTTTAATAGGAATTATAGCAGTACAATTATATTGGGTTCAAGATGCAGTAAAAAGTAAGCAGCTCGAATTTGAAAATAACGTAACAATTGCGCTGGCTCGAACATCAGAAAGAATAAAAGAGCGAGAGTATAATGAGTTTGTAAGCAACCATAAAGAGTTCTTTGAAAAAAACAAGTCAAGAACAACGGCCGAGATAAAGAATTATCTGTTTCAACAAATAGACACCGTAAGTAAACAGAAATTTACATTTGGAGCCACAATTCTTGAAGAAAATTTTAAGATACCTGTAGATTTTGTTGACCATGATACGATCATTATAAAACGATTCTCTGGTAAAGAAGATTTTATGTTCACTAAATCATTTGCATCAAAAGACGATAATAAAAGCTTTGTTGATGAAAATAGATTTTCTAGATATGTAACCTATCCGAACTGGCAAAAAGAACAGTTTGAGTATATGTTTAGCCAGAAAAAAAAACTAATGCCTATTCATAAAAGAATAGGAAGTAAGGAGCTAAATAATACACTTAAAGACGAATTATCGAAGATGAATATTCATCAAGAATTTAAGTTCGGAGTTTATGAAGGAGGATTAGCAACAGCTATAAAATCTGGATATTTTAAAATAGATGAAAATAATAGTTATTATTATCCATTATTTGAAGACGATAATGGAAACAGTAACTACAAACTTTACATCTCATTCCCCGATGAGAAAAAAAGTTTATTATCTGGCATGATGAAAGCATTAATGTTATCACTATTATTTATTGGTATCATTATTGCAGCATTTTCAACATCATTGTATCAATTAGTGCGTCAAAAGAAAATATCTGAAATAAAAACAGATTTTATAAATAATATGACGCATGAGTTTAAAACACCTATAGCAACTATAAATTTAGCTTTAGATGCGATTAAAAACCCAAAGATTATACAAGATGAAGACAAGATAAGGAGATACGTACAAATGATTCGTGATGAAAATAAAAGAATGCACGGACAGGTAGAAAATGTACTGAGAATATCTAGATTAGAAAAAAATCAGATAGATATTAGTAAAGAAGCAGTTCAGGCTAACGACGTAATAGAAGAAGCTATTGAACATGTTCATCTTTTAGTTTCTGATAAAAAAGGAACAATAACAACAAGTTTTAAAGCATTATCCACAGAAGTATTGGGTAATCAGTTTCATTTAACAAATGTTGTAGTAAATATGTTGGAGAATGCCATAAAGTATTCCGATAAAGAACCCAGAATACACGTAGAAACAGAAAATTCAAATAAAAATTTCATTTTTAAAATTAAAGATGAAGGTATTGGAATGAGTAAGAATGCTCAAAAATATGTTTTTGACAAATTTTACAGAGAGCATAAAGGAAATATTCATAACGTAAAAGGCCATGGTTTAGGCTTGGCTTACGTTAAGGAAATTATCGATAATCATCATGGAACAGTTCATGTTGAAAGCGAAAAAGGCAAAGGAAGTACATTTACAGTAAAATTACCATTAATATAAATTGAAGGGAAATACAATGGGAACGCGAAAAATTCTATTAGTAGAAGATGATCCAAATTTTGGAACAGTCTTAAAAGATTACTTAGCACTTAACGATTATAACGTTACGCATGCTAAAGACGGAATTGAAGGTTTAATTATGTTCAAAAATGCCGAGTATGACTTATGTATACTTGATGTTATGATGCCAAGAAAAGATGGATTTTCTTTGGCTCAAGATATTCGAGTGACAAATAAGGAAGTACCAATTATTTTTTTGACAGCGAAAACAATGAAAGAGGATGTTTTAAGGGGTTATCAAGTGGGGGCTGATGACTATTTAAACAAACCTTTTGATTCTGAAGTTTTGCTTCATAAAATTAAGGCAATATTGCAGCGTAAAGAAACTGAAAAATCTAAAGATGATAATCAATTTGAATTTACAATAGGTAAATTTTCTTTCAATTCGAAGTTAAGACATTTGTCATTTAACGGAGATGAGCCACAAAAGCTATCTCCAAAAGAGAGTAAATTGTTACGTATGCTAGCAATTCACAAGAATGATTTGATGCCAAGAGAATTAGCATTAACGAAAATATGGAGAGATGATAATTATTTTACATCAAGAAGTATGGATGTTTATATAGCTAAATTGAGAAAATATTTAAAACTTGACGAAGGAGTGGAGATTTTAAATATTCATGGTGAAGGTTTTAGATTAATTGATAACGAAGCATAATCATATAGCACACTACTACTTTAAAAACTTCCAACTTGTATTATTAATCAGTTGGAAGTTTTTACATTTAAATTTATACAATGGCACAGTTTATTAAATTATATAATGAAAATCCGAACGAAAGAGAAATTAATAAGGTCGTTAAGGTTTTACAAAATGGAGGTTTAGTTATTTATCCTACCGATACTGTGTATGGTTTGGGTTGTGATATTACTAATACAAAGGCCATGGAAAAGATAGCTAAGATTAAAGGTATAAAATTAGACAAGGCGAATTTTTCTTTTATATGTAACGATTTAAGCCATTTATCAGATTATGTAAAGCAGATTGAAACACCTATATATAAAATCTTAAAAAGAGCTTTACCAGGTCCTTATACATTTGTATTGCCAGGAAGCACGAACTTACCAAAAGCTTTTAAAAAGAAGAAAACGGTAGGGATTAGGGTACCCGATAACAATATAGCACGCTCATTAGTAGCCGCATTAGGAAACCCAATTGTATCTACATCAATTCACGATGAAGATGAGGTTATTGAATACACAACAGACCCAGAGCTTATTTTTGAGAAATGGCAGCATATTGTTGATGTAGTAATTGATGGTGGTTATGGGGACAACCAAGCGTCTACAATAATTGATTTAACAACAGAGTACCCAGAAGTAATAAGAGAAGGTAAAGGAAACACAGATGTTATTTAACGTACTTCAAAAATTTCCAAACGATACAGGAACCATATATCAAGAAACGATAAAAGGAGCAGGACGATTGCCAGTTGAACCATTCAATACATTCAGTAATTTAATATTCATAGCAATACTAATCTTCTTTATTAAAAGAATATATAAAAGACCGAAACAACATCCTTTTTTCCTTTTTGCCATACCAGTAATCTTTATAAGTTGGATAGGAGGAACTATGTATCACGGAACAAGAAGTCATCAAATATGGTTAATTTTAGATGGTGCGCCAATAATGCTCGTATGCTTGGGAGGAATCATTTATTTTATAGGTAAAATACAAAGAATTTGGTGGAAAAGAATCTTACTTTTTATAGGTTTAATGTTAGTAACAATTTTACCAAGGTTATTAGCCATACCTAAAGGATTTAGAATTTCATTCGGTTACGCTCTAACAGCTATTTCTGTAGTTACACCTTTTATTTGGTATGCGTATTTAACACAATGGAAAAATATAAAATATATAATTTTAGGATTTTCAATTTTTGCTGTTGCTGTTACATTTAGAACATTAGATAATATAATTGTATTATTACCAATGGGTACGCATTGGTTATGGCATACTTTCGGTGGTATTGCAGTATTCTTTTTACTACTGTATATTTATAAGGATAAAGAAGTAGGAACTTTAGATGAGTGAAAAACCAAGGATTTCAAGATTAACAGCAATTATAACTCAACTACAATCCAAGCGGATAGTTACTGCGACTTACCTAGCAGAAAAATTTAAGGTTAGTGTTCGAACTATTTACAGAGATATTAGAACTATTGAACAATCTGGGATTCCTGTATACACTGAAGAAGGCAAAGGTTATTCACTAATGGAAGGCTTTTATTTACCTCCAATATCATTTTCAGAAGAAGAAGCTAATGCACTTATTACCGCAGTAAATTTAATCGAGACAAATAAAGATAAATCATTTGTAGATAACTATAAGAATGCGATTACTAAAATCAAAGCGGTATTTAAAACTACACAAAAAGAGAAATCAGAATTACTAGCAGAGAGAGTTGTATTTCGATACAATTCCAACGAAGAAACTACAAGTACAAATTTAATTAAATTACAAACTGCTATTACTGGTTTTACATGTATCGAAATAGAGTATAACTCACTTCAAAAAAAATATTCAAAAAGAATTGTAGAACCATTTGCCTTATATAGTACTAATGAAAACTGGCTGTTAATAGCATATTGTAAACTCCGAAATGATTTTAGAGTGTTTAGATTAGATCTTATATTAACATTACTACTACTCGAAGAGAAATTTACGCCACACAAAATGACACTTCAGGAATATTTTGAAATATGTAGAGAAAAATATTCGACTACCCCTGACACACCGCTGTCATAAGCTTCATATAATTTTGTGTAATAAATAAAATAATCTAGATGAAATTAACACAAAAAAAGTCATTTAAAGTAATAGGAATCGTTACTCGAACGACTAATGAGAACATGCAAGCTGCACAAGATATTCCTTTATTATGGAAGCGATTTATGGAAGAAAATATCGCAAGTAAAATACCTAATAAAACAGATGATACTGTTTATGCTATCTACACAAATTACGAGAGTGATCATACCAAGGCATACGATATGGTTTTAGGCTGTAAAGTTAATGAGAACGATGAAGTACCTGAAGGTATGGTAGTTTTAGAAATTCCAGCAAGTAATTACAGTACTTTTTTAGCAAAAGGAAAACTTCAAGAGAATATTGTTTATGAAAAATGGTTAGAAATATGGAATACTGATTTACATAGGAAATATACTGCAGATTTTGAAGTTTATGGGAGGAAATCAAATAACCCAGAAGAAGCAGAAGTAGAAATTCACATAGCTATTCAATAAATAGATTTAACATAAAATCAGTTCATTATAGAACTGATTTTATGTTAAATCTTTAAAAGTGTTTTTACCCAAGGCAAAATGTTGCCATACAACAGAAGTATGAATATTGTAATTTGACTTACGCTGTAACTTTCGTCTCTTTTTTATAAACTTAAAAAGGTTTTTATAAAAACTAATATGTGCTTTTAAAATAGACCAAGTATGAATAGGCCTTAATTCCAAAGTAAATTTCAACCCGGCAATACCGTCCAAAACTAATCTTGCAAAAACAGTTTGTAGTAGATATTGCTTAGGCACGTTTTTAACGATAGTAAACAAACTGTTTCTAAAATTTAAGTATGTTTTGTGAGGGTTAGATTCCTGTAAAGTCGCGCCACCTACATGGAAAACAGTGGAAGCCCCCACATACTTTATATTATAACCTTCATTTTGTGTTCTCCAACATAAATCTATCTCCTCTTGGTGTGCAAAATAATCTTCATCAAAACCATGTAGCTTATGAAATACTTCACTTCTAATAAAAAAGCAAGCACCTGATGCCCAAAAAATTTCTGTAGTATCATCATATTGCCCTTTGTCTTCTTCTAAACTATTGAAGATACGACCACGACAATAAGGGTAGCCTAGAAAATCAACAAAACCACCACCAGCACCAGCATATTCAAATTTAGTTTGGTTTTTATAATCTAATAATTTAGGTTGTACTATAGCTGTATTTTTTTCATTCTTAAAAACACTTAAAATCGGAGTTAACCAATTTTGTGTTACCTGTATATCTGAATTAATTAAGCAATACAGATCAGCTTCTATATGTTGCAATGCGTCGTTATAACCTTTAGCATAACCTCCATTTTCTTTATTAATAATGATCTTAACTGAAGGGAAGTTTTCAGTAACAAATCGAACTGAATCATCAGAAGAAGCATTGTCCGCGACATATACGGTAGCTCCATCAGAATTATGATTTACTATTGAAGGTAGGAATTCTTCGAGTAGTTGTCGACCATTCCAATTTAATATGACAATTGCTGTTTTCAAGTCAGCAAACATACATTATAAATATGATTTAAAAATGCAAAGATTTATTAAATTTTGTAGGAAGGTATGTCCTTTAAAAACACATAAGTTTCGTTGCTAATATCTAACATACAGTAGTAATGTTCTAAACCATTAGTTACGATTAAGTAGTTAGCATCAATCTTCAAATTATATCTAGCAATCTGATCAAATGTGTCTTGTGTTATTTTTACATTAGGAGCCTTACATTCCACAATTATATCTGGTGTTCCTTTAGTATTAAAAACAAGAATATCACTTCTCTTTTTTAAGTTGTTTATGGTGTGTTGTTTTTCAACCGCAATTAATGATATTGGATATTTTTTTTTCAGAAGTAAAAACTGAATAAAGTGTTGCCTTACCCATTCTTCTGGTGTAAGAACAACATGTTTTTTTCGAACTTCATCAAAAATTAGATGATGTTTTTCATTATTTTTGATTCTGAATGGATAGCTGGGTAGATTTAACTTTTGCATTACCTCAAAAATACTATTTTTATAATTTAGGTTCCTTTTTTGAAATGAATAAAATCTTCACGTACTAATTTCAGCATGTATTATTATACCAGTGAATTTTACATATGGAGGTAGGCGAAGCAAAGTATTACTTCAAATATTTGGTTTTTAGATAATAGGTATTGTAAAGCGTAAGTATTGGAAGGGAGCCACACTAACACATGTAATTTTTATGGTAAGTTTATTTTTTGGACGATTAATAAGTACAGTATTAGATGGTTTTTCAAGTCAATATTTTATAGGTTTGCTGCTAGAGTTAAGTTTAATGATTTTGGGAGTTTATAACCTTAAAGAATATAGTAGTAAATATTAAGTTGAAGTTAATATGAATGATGTAAAACATATTGTAGACGATATAAAACAAGGTAAATTAAAGCCTATTTATTTTTTGATGGGAGAAGAGCCTTATTACATCGATAAAATATCAGACTTTATAGAAAACACAGTTTTAGACGAGTCAGAAAAAGGGTTTAATCAAGCAATATTGTATGGAAGAGATGTAAGTATTGATGAAGTCGTAGCTTCAGCAAAACGTTTTCCAATGATGGCCGATCATCAAGTAATTATTGTAAAAGAAGCACAAGACCTTAGTAGAACTATCGATAAGTTGGAGGCGTATGCTAACAATCCACAACCTACTACGGTTTTAGTATTAAATTACAAGTATAAAAAACTAGACAAGCGTAAAAAAGTATACAAGGCTATTGCGAAGACAGGAGTATTATACGAGAGCAAAAAACTATACGAAAATCAAGTTTCAGATTGGATTCGCAGAGTGCTTAGTGGTAAAAAATTTACAATCGAACCAAAAGCAGCCCAAATGCTTGTAGAGTTTCTGGGGACAGATTTAAGTAAAATAAGTAACGAACTGGATAAGTTGACATCTGTTTTACCTGAACAAACAATAATAGACGCCAATCATGTAGAGGAAAACATAGGAATTTCTAAAGATTTTAATAATTTTGAGCTACGTAAAGCAGTTGGGCAAAGAGACATCGTGAAGTCAAATAGGATTATTAATTATTTTGCGCAAAATCCAAAAAATAACCCTCTAGTAATGACAATTTCATTGTTGAATAGTTTTTTCACACAATTGTTATTATTTCACGGTTTAAAGGATAAATCAAAAGGAACGGTTGCAAGAACGCTAGGAGTAAATCCTTATTTTGTTGATGACTATGTATCAGCTGCCAGAAATTATCCAATGCGTAAAGTATCACAAGTAATAGCTTTGTTAAGAGATGCAGATGTTAAGAGTAAAGGCGTAGGAGCCAATCAATCACATGATGATATTTTAAAAGAGCTTTTATTCAAAATTTTACATTAAAAAAGTATATAAAAAGATAATAGTATGAAGAATATTTTTGAAAAATCAGTTACGGACGAAGTCATCGAAAGGATCAACAACTTAACAAATGAATCTCAGCCAGTATGGGGAAAAATGAATGTAGGGCAAATGTTGGCACACTGTAATGTAACTTATGAAACTGTATATACTGACAAACATCCTAAACCAAATGGTTTAGCAAAATTCTTCATAAAATTAATAGCCAAAAAACAGGTGGTTTCAGAAAATCCATATCCAAAAAATGGTAGAACAGCTCCTTACTTTTTAATAACAGATGAACGAGATTTTGACAGTGAGAAAAAACGGTTGATAAATTATATACAAAAAACTCAAAACCTAGGAGCTAATCATTTTGATGAAAAAGAATCTCATGCCTTCGGAAAACTCAAGAAAGAAGAGTGGAATAATTTATTCTACAAACATTTGGATCATCATTTAAATCAATTTAAAGCATAGTTTAAGTTTAAACAAGTAGAGGAGTACATAACGCTCCTGCAAAATGTTGACATTTTTTTGGTTGAAATCTTCTTTATGCAAATAAAAGAAGAATTAATGCTAATAAAGCTGGCAAAGCTTGAACGAAAAATATCTTTTTCGAAGCAGTAATAGTTCCGTAAATACCAGCAATAGCAACACAACTTAGAAAGAAAATGGAAACATTAATTTTCCATTCTATATTTTCAATAAAGAAGGTCCAAATTAAACCAGCAGCTAAAAAGCCATTATATAAACCCTGATTAGCTGCAAGTGTTTTAGTCTTAGGGAATAAATCGCTTGGAAAATTTCTGAATACTTTTCTACCTCTAGTTTCCCATGCAAACATTTCAAACCATAATATGTATATATGAATCAGGGCTATAAGTCCTATAAGTATCTTAACAATCATATTTATTATTTTTTGTTTTGTATTGTTAGTTTTGCTAATCGGATTCTAGAAACAGAAAGTCCAATTAGGCCTAAACCAATTCCAAAAGAAACACCGTTTAAAAGATCGTTGTTTCCATAGAAATGAAGAATAAGTTGAGAAATAGTTGTAAAAACGAGTCCAAGTATTAATAATATTTGAGTATTTTGTTTCATAGTTATTTTTTGTAATGATTCTTAATGAAATATACGATTTTAAAATTAAAAAAGACCAGCTTTTAGGCTAGTCTTTCTTTATATTGGTAGATACAACTTACTGTGGCTTATCTACTATTAAACGATTTTCTCTATTCGCAACTTCCCAAGCAGTATAGAAAACTAAACGAGTTCTGTTCTCTAACAATTCATAATTTATCTTATCTGGAGTATCTGTCGGTTTATGATAGTCGGCATGTGTACCATTAAAATAAAATATAATAGGAATATTATGTTTAGCAAAATTATAATGATCAGATCTGTAGTAAAAACGATTAGGATCATTTTCATCATTATATTTATAATCCAAGTCAATATTCATGTATTTAGCATTCACTTTTTCAGATAAGTTGTGTAATTCTGTACTTAACTTGTCTGAACCTATTAAATATACATAATTAGGGTTTCCTTTATGACGAGCATCAATTCTACCAATCATATCTATATTTAAGTCAGTAACAGTATTTGCTAGAGGAAAAATAGGATTTTCAGTATAATATTTTGAACCTAACAAACCTTTTTCTTCTCCTGTTACATGTAAAAACAAGATAGAACGTTTAGGCCCTTTACCAGCATCGGCAGCCATTTTAAATGCCTCAGCGATTTCTAACATAGCTACAGTACCAGAACCATCATCATCAGCACCATTATAAACTTTTCCGTTTTTTACACCTTCATGATCTAAGTGGGCAGAAATAACGACAATTTCATCTGGTTTTTCAGTTCCTTTAATAAATGCAACTACATTTTCAGAGTCTTTTAAAGTAATTCCTCTTCTGTTATTACTTAAATACGAAGAAGGTACTTTTTGAAAGTAATCTTTTCCACCTAGTGGAGAAGAGATTCCTTTGGTTATATAAAAATCTTTTAAATAATTGACAGCTTTCTTCTGCCCAGGTTCACCAGTATCTCTTCCTTCAAACTCATCCGATGCGTAGATGAACAAGTGCTTACCTAAATCTTTTGCAGTAATAGTTTCTGCATATTTAGAAGCATTATCACGTGTGTCATTATTACTAGTAGCGTTTGTTGAGTTTTTTCCAGACGCACAAGAAGCAAGAACTAGAGAAAGAACACCATATATTATTTTTTTCATTATTTTAATTTTTTTGTGTTGATTTAAATCCAAAAGTAATTAAAAGTTAGCTTTTGCCAAATTTACCTTTTGTTATTTCGGAAACATTTTAATGTTTTGTTAAAATAGAAATAAAGAATAATCAGACTCTAGCTAAAATGAAGCTAAAAACTTGATTAATTTCTGTATTGCTAAGCCCCTGTGGCTAATGCGGTTTTTCTCACTTGAATCCATTTCTGCAAAAGAAATAGTATATCCTTTCGGTTTAAAAAGAGGATCATATCCAAAGCCTTCCACACCTTGTTTAGACGTTAAGATTTCACCTTCACAAATACCATCAAATAAAAATTGTTCTCCATTTAAATTAAGACAAATTGAAGTCCTAAATTGCGCACTTCTATTATCCTTACCTTCAAGCTCGTTAAGTAATTTTTGCATATTATTTTCAGAGTTCACAGGTTCACCTGCATAACGAGCAGAATACACACCAGGTTGGCCATTTAAAGCCTCTACTTCGAGTCCGGTATCATCCGCAAAACAATTATAATTAAACTTCTGTGTAATATAATTAGCCTTAAGCTTGGCATTACCCTCTAAAGTAGTGGCAGTCTCTTCTATTTCATCAAAGCAATTAATATCGGCGAGTGATAAAAGTTCAATTGTAGGCGGAAGGATTTCCTGTACTTCCTTCAATTTATTGGGGTTGTTAGTAGCAAAAACTAGTTTCATTTGAAAAATTTTATATAACAAATGTAGTATTTTTGAGGGTATGAAAAATTATTGAATACTATTCAAAATAGTTTAAAGATGTAATAAACTACTTTGGCTATTATTCATGATGATAAGGTTCATTCTTTAGTATCGTAAAGCCACGATAAATTTGCTCAATAACAAACAAACGAATCATTTGGTGCGAAAATGTCATTTTAGATAAAGATACTTTACCACTTGCCTTTTTATAAACAGCATTAGAAAAGCCGTAAGGTCCGCCAATAACAAGAACAAGTTGCTTAATTCCAGAATTCATTTTTTTCTGAAGGAATGATGAAAATTCAACGGAGGTAAACTGTCTTCCTTTATCATCTAACAACAAGAGTTGATCTGTGTTTTGAAGTTTAGATAAGATTAAATTTCCTTCTTTTTCTTTTTGTTGCTCCTCAGATAAATTTTTAGCATTTTTAATATCTGGAATGATTTCAAAATCAAATTTTATATAATGTTTCAATCTGTTTTGATACATTGTGATTAACTCGACTAAATTTTTATCGTCTGTTTTCCCTATGGCAAGTAGTTTAATTTTCATATAAATATTTGATGCTAAATTAAAATTTTAAAAAATAGCTACAACTCTTTTTATTTTAAAATTCAAATCGATATTTTTAAAAGTGTAATTAATTGATTTTTAAAAGTATGAAAGGTTTTTTGAAGGTATCGGTCATCTCAACGCTACTACTAAATTCAGTAAGTAGTTGTGTATACCAAGACTCTGGAGATATATTAGTAAATGAACCTGAACTATTAACCAAAACAAAGGAAAAGGATAATCGTTACGTAGGTTGGCTTGCAGGATACGAGAATTATGATTTAGAAGAAATCATGCAAGAAGAATATATACATGATATTGACTATAAGTTTTCTACTGAACAATCTTTACAAGAGGTCAAAGGAAATCCAATTTACGTTCATTATATGCCATGGTTTCAAACAAAAAAGATAGATGGTTTTTGGGGACAACATTGGACAATGACTAATCGAAATCCTGAACGTTTCAATTCAGATGGAGAAAGAGAAATTGCATCACATTATTACCCATTAATCGGTCCTTACGCAACCAAAGATAAAGCGTTACAACAATATCATTTATTATTAATGAAATTGAGTGGAGTTGATGGAATTATCTTTGATTGGTATGGGATACGAGATGTTTTGGATTTTAAACGTATAAGAGAAGGTGTAGACAGTTTTTTACTAGAATTAGAAAAAACAAATATAAAGTTTGCTATAATGTACGAAGATAGAGTTGTAAAAGAACAAGCACGAAATCTAACACAAATTCAAATAGAACAAGCAAAAAATGACTTACTCTACATTAAAAATAAATACTTTTCAAAACAACAGTATATTAAAGTGAATGGTAAAAAGTTATTGATGATTTTTGGACCTAACTTTATCAACCAGAAAGATGATTGGACAGAGATATTGAAGTTTATGAAGAATGAAACTAATGTTCTGTCTTTATGGAAAACTAAAGATATAATTGGGGAAGAAAATAGCTCAGGAGAATATGCATGGATCGATAAAAATCATACAGAAACACTCTACGGTTTTTATAACTATGGAATTAATTTCAATAGTAATATCATAGGGGGAGTTACATATCCAAGGTTTAATGATTTTTATAAAGAAGGAGGCTGGAGATCACTTCAAGAAGACGAATGGAAACTTGATGCTAGAGGTACGAAAACTTTTATAGAATCGTATCAAGAGTCAATAAACCATCCAATAGATTTTATGCAGATTGCTACATGGAACGATTTCGGTGAAGGTACCATGATTGAACCTACTAAAGACTTTGGATTCAATCATCTTGAAAAATTACAAGAATTTACACAAGTAGATTATAAAAAATCAGACTTAAGATTACCATACCATATCTATCAATTAAAAAAACAATTTCCTAAAGAATATTGTGTTCAATTTTTAACAGCAAAAGCTTACGAACATGCTATGAATGGTAGGTTAGAAAGAGCTAAGTTTTTAATAGGGCTGTTAATGTTAAAATATACAGTTCCTTTAGCTTAAATTGAATTATACTTTTTGTTTGAGGAGAATCATATTTATTGGTTATAATTAAAATATTATTTTTACAACAACAATAACCAAAAAGCATGATATCAAAAGAACAATTTAATAAAGAGCTTGAATTAATTATTGCAAATGCCATACGAGAAGATATAGGTGATGGAGATCATACTTCATTATCTTGTATACCAACCGATGCAGAAGGAAAAGCAAAGTTATTAGTGAAAGATGAAGGCATAATTGCAGGGGTAGAATTCGCCAAAATGGTTTTTGCTCATGTAGATAAAAATTTACAAATTGAAACATTAATAGCAGACGGAGAAAAAGTAAAATATGGAGATATTGTATTGTACGTTTCTGGAAAGTCACAATCTATTTTACAAGCAGAACGTTTAGTTTTAAATGCAATGCAACGTATGAGTGCTATTGCAACTAAAACTAATTCGTTTATGAACTTATTAGAAGGAACTAAAACAAAAGTATTAGACACACGAAAAACAACACCAGGTATAAGAGCTCTTGAAAAATGGGCAGTAAAAATTGGAGGTGGTGAGAATCATCGTTTTGCATTATACGATATGGTAATGATTAAAGATAACCATATTGATTTTGCAGGAGGTATAACACAAGCAATAACCAAGACAAAAGCATATTTAGCAGAGAAAAATTTAGATATAAAAATAATTGTTGAAGCAAGAAGTTTAGAAGAAATTAAAGAGATATTAGCTAACGAAGGCGTGTATAGAATTTTAATAGATAATTTTAATTACGAAGATACACGTAAAGCCGTAGCATTAATAGGAGATAAATGTCTAACAGAGAGTTCAGGTGGAATACATGAAAAAACAATTAGAAACTATGCCGAATGTGGCGTAGATTTTATTTCTTCTGGTGCACTAACACATTCTGTATACAATATGGATTTAAGTTTAAAAGCAGTAGAGTAATGCATGGTCCAAATAAAGACTCTAAATTTCCATTGCCACATCATGATAGATTATGTTTTTTGAAAAATATAATCAAAAATCCAAACATAATTATTGGAGATTATACTTACTATGATGATTTTGAAAATGTGGAGAACTTCGAAGAGAATGTGAAATATAATTTTGATTTCATAAATGATAAATTGATTATTGGAAAATTCTGTATGATAGCCTCTGGAGTAAAATTTATCATGAATGGAGGAAATCATCTAACAGATGCAATATCCACTTATCCATTTGCCATTTTTGGAAACGGTTGGGAAAAAGCGATGGAAGGAAAAGTATATCCCAACAAAGGTGATATTACTGTAGGAAATGATGTTTGGATAGGTCATAACGCAACAATAATGGCAGGAGTCAAAATTGGTGACGGAGCAATTATAGCAACAAATTCAACCGTAGTAAGAGATGTTGCACCTTATTCAATTGTAGGCGGAAATCCTGCGAATGAAATAAAAAAGCGTTTTGATGAAGAAACAATAAAAGAATTATTAGAACTTCAATGGTGGAATTGGCCTATAGAAAAGATAACAGAAAACCTTGAGAATTTAACCAACAACACTATCGATAAACTTAAAAATACCCAATAATGAAAAAACATATTATTATCGTAGCAACATTAGCTTTTATGGTAAGTTGCAACACAAAAGAAACAAAGAAAGACACAAGTATGAATACTGCTACCATTGAAAATCCATTATTAATAAAAAGCACTTTAGATTATGGAGCGCCAGATTTTACAAAAATAAAGGATGAACACTTTTTACCTGCGATTTTAAAAGGAATGGATGTTCAAAATGAGGAGATTACGAAAATTGTAGCGGATAAAAATCCTCCTAGTTTTGAGAATACAATAGTAGTACTAGAAGAAAGCAGTAAAACGCTAGATAATGTTAATGCAGTTTTTTCAGCATTAGCAGGAGCAAATACAAATGAAACAATTCGAAAAATTCAGAAAGAATTGGCACCTAAATTTTCAAAGCATGAAGATGAAATCTTATTAAATACTGAATTATTCAAACGAATTAAAACCGTTTACGACAATTTAGAGTCGTTAACATTAGATGCTGAATCAAAGCATTTAGTTAAGGAATACTACAAGAGATTTACCAAAGCGGGAGCAAACCTATCAGAAGATAAAAAGAAAGAATTAAAAGATATCAATGCAGAAATAGCTAGCTTATCTAATGATTTTGGAAAGAAAGGTGTTGACGCTATGAAAAAAGGAGGAGTAGTAATAACTGATAAAAATAAGTTGAAAGGTTTTTCAGATGAAAAAATTAAATCGATTGAAAAAGACGGAAAGTACGAGATTCAATTAATTAACACAACACAACAACCAGCTTTACAATCACTAGAAGATAGAAGTATTCGTAAGGAATTGTTTGAAAAATCGGTGTGTAGAGCAGAAGGAGGAGAGTTTGATACTAGCGATTTAGTGAAAAAAATGGTAGCGTTAAGGGCAAGAAAAGCCCAAATTCTTGGATTCAAAAACTATGCGAGCTGGAGTTTACAAGGAACTATGGCAAGTAGACCAGAGAAAGTTTTTACAATGTTTAAAAATTTGATTCCAGGGTCATTAGAAAAAGCAGCTTCAGAAATCAAAGAAATTCAAGCAGAAATTAAGAAGAGTGGAAGAGATTTTAAATTAACACCTTACGATTGGAATCATTATGCAGAGAAGGTACGTAAGTCAAAGTATAACTTAGATGAAGAAGAAGTTAAACAATATTTTGAGATAAATAATGTGTTAGAAAAAGGAGTTTTCTTTGCTGCTAATAAATTATACGGTATAACATTTAAAAAACGTACAGATATTCCAACGTATCATCCAGATGTTTTAGTTTATGAATTATTCGAAGAAGACGGAAGTAAATTAGGATTATTTTATGGTGACTTTTTTGCAAGAGATAGTAAAAGAGGAGGAGCTTGGATGAGTGCTTTTGTAAAACAATCGAAATTGAGAAATCAGAAACCTGTAATTTATAATGTTTGTAATTCACCTAAGCCAGCAGAAGGAGAGCCTGCATTAATAAGCTTTGATGGTGTAGAAACAATGTTTCACGAGTTTGGTCATGCTTTACATGGTTTATTCGGTAATCAAAAATATGCTTCAATTTCAGGAACAAGTACAGCAAGAGATTTTGTAGAGTTTCCATCTCAATTCAATGAAAATTGGGCAACACATCCTGAAGTATTAAACAATTATGCATTACATCATAAAACTGGAGAAGTTATTCCTAAAAGTTTATTGAAAAAGATAAAAGATGCGGGTACTTTTAATCAAGGATATTCAATTATAGAAAATTTATGTTCATCTAATTTAGATATGCAATGGCATACTATCGGAACAGATACTAAAATAGAAGATGTAGCGAAATTTGAAGAAGAAGCATTGGCCAAAATGAACTTAAAAGTAGATGAAATTCCGCCTAGATATCGATCAACATATTTTGCGCATATTTTTAGCGGAGGTTATGCTGCTGGATATTATTCATATTTGTGGACAGAAATGTTAAGCCACGATGCTTACGATTGGTTTAAAAATAATGGATTATTAACTAGGGCAAACGGAGATAAGTTTCGTAAAGAAGTGTTATCAAAAGGAAGTACGATGGACTATGCAGCAATGTATAAAACTTTTGCAGGACGAGATCCTCAAGCTGAGCCTATGTTAAAAGCAAGAGGACTAAAATAAACTCAATAAATACAGATATATATTGAAAACTACCAAAACTCAAAGTTTTGGTAGTTTTTTTATACACTTAATTTATCTTTAGTACTTATTTACTAACATGTACAGATCAATCTTAAAAATTAAAACACTCATTTTATTTATTTTCTTAGTTATAGAATGTCATGGGGTTACAAAAGTAATATCAACAGAAAACCTTTTTAGAAAGGTTGAAAGAATTCAAATAAAGAACGATAGCACGATCAAGTATATAATTGCTACTTCTGGATTAAATTATAGAAAAAAACCTTCGGGAGAAATTCTTGGAAAATTACCTCTAAATACCAAAGTTACTATTATAGAAAGAACAGGTGTTTTTCAAGAAATAATAGACGAAGGAAAACCGATTAAAGGAGAATGGGTTGGGATTTTATTTAGCAACTTACCAAAAAAGGTATATGTATTTGATGCTTTTCTGTCTGAAAAAAAATATGTGAAGCCATTTACTATTTTCGACTTTCAAAGTTATCAGATTAAAAATAAGAATTACGGATTCGTTGTACTAACTGATAGTTATCCGTGGAATAATAATAAAAGGATAATTAAATCTGAATTTTTAGGGAATAATGCGATTAAGCACCACGAGTTGAAAAATAGATATAGAAAGAATTTTCTTCACAGTATGGAAATAAAAGAAACAGATAAAGTCTATATTTATAATTACAATCTCGATGAGTTAAAAGAATTTACTGTTAAAGAATTGTCATTGGTAGCTGAGCCAAATCCTTATGGTAGCGATTTCCCTATCGAAGAAAGTGATTATTTAATAGGGTTCGATTTTAAGAGAAAAATTTCAGCCGATAAAACCAGTTTATATTACAATTCTTATGTTTTTGTAGGAGAAAAAAATCCTTTTATAAAAGGAGGTTTAGTTCCAGTTATTTGGAGAAAGTTAATCGAGAAAGAATCACCTTTTGTAAAGTCAAATGAAAAATCAACCTATACTTTTGAAAGTAAAGACTCGGTAGAAATATATAGTTTCACCAATCGTAATTATAAATATTATTTAAAAATAAAGAACAAAGAGAGTATGTATACTCAAGCTTTTCATTTAATTATAAAGAAGGATAAAGATATTGTTTTTGATAAAGTATATACAGGAAGTGAAGGGGCAACACCAGCACCATTAGCATTTGGAGTAAAAAAAGAAAGAAGATACTACGAACAGTGGACAGGTAGATTATTTAAAAATAAACCACCAGTAATTTTTGGGTTTATGTATTATTCGTTTAATTGTAATGGAATTGATTTCTTAAAATCTCCTTCTAATAGTATATGGATTAAATGTGATTGTAGGCATTGATAATAGTAAAGAAAATGAAAGATTTTTATAATGATGAAATTTTTGAAAAGAAAAACTTTACAGCAAAAGAATTAAAAAGAAAAGACTTTGATTCCTGTATTTTTAAGCACTGTGATTTATCGAATATACATATCATCAATTCTGAATTTTTGGAATGTGAATTTATCGATTGTAATTTAAGTAATACCAGATTAAAAGAAAGTAGTTTTAAACAAGTAAGCTTTATAAATTCAAAACTAATAGGTATAAACTTTCACGAAATAGATCCTTTTCTTTTGCAGATGAATTTTAATAACTGTCAGTTAGATTATAGTTCATTCTACCAGCTGAAAATGCAATATTTTAAATTTATAGAATGTAGCGTGAAAGAAGTAGATTTTACAAAAGCGAATTTACAATTCTGCCTTTTTGAAAATAGTAATTTATTAGGAGCAATATTTGAAGAGTCAGATTTACGAAATACAAATTTTAAAACAGCACGTAACTTTTCAATAAACTTAGAAACTAATAAATTACAAAACTCAACTTTTTCGAAAGACAATGTGAATAACCTATTGGAAAAGTATAAAATAAAAGTAGAGTAACATTGAGAATAAATCACTTTTTAAATTAAAAACCCAATAATAAAATACGATCTTTGATTCATATTATCTAATAGGGTTTCAAAAAAAGTAAAATCAATAATTAAGACATAATATGTCAAAAGAGATTGAAAAAAAGTTAGAAAAAATACCAGTATTAAATTGGCTTATCATGCTATTAAAAAACAGTAAGCTTCCAGCATTGGAGGGATTATCTTTGTATGATCTTTTAGAAATGTATTTTATAGGTATTTTAAGAGGAGCCTTAACAACACGTGCAGGTGGTATTGCATTTAGTTTTTTTATGGCAATCTTTCCTTTTTTATTATTTATACTTACGCTCATACCTTATATTCCTATTGAAGGATTTCAAGATGGTTTATTCTCTTTAATCAGAGAAGTTTTACCACCTGAAACATTTGAAGCAGTTGATGGCGTTATTAAAGATATTTTGAATAATCAATATGGAGGGTTACTCTCATTTGGTTTTTTAACATCAATTTTTTTAATGACAAATGGTGTCAATGCAATTTTTGGAGGATTTGAATACTCCTATCATGTACAAGAATTTAGAAACGTATTTAAAGCTTATGCAGTTTCATTAGCCGTTTCATTACTTATGTGTTTCTTTTTAATCATAACAGTAATACTAATCATTCTCTATCAAGTAGCTCTAGTATTAATAGATGAAATAGGTTGGTTTGATACTGGTGACTTAAATTTATTTTACTTTGGAAGAGGATTAATCTTTTTACTAATGATTCATACTATTGTATCTGTATTATTTAGATATGGAACAACACAAGGACGTCAAATAAAGTTTTTTTCTCCAGGAGCAATACTAACGACTGTAGTCTCTTTATTTACCTTCTATTTGTTTGGAATTTACGTAGTAGAATTTGCAAAGTACAATCAATTATATGGGTCTATAGGTACATTATTAGTTTTAATGTTATTCGTGTGGTTAAACGCAATAATACTCTTGTTAGGCTTTGAATTAAACGCAACGATTTACCAATTAAAACGTAGAAATAAAACTTCCTAATCCGCCAATAAATTCAGATATTTGCCAACTAATAAAAAATGAATACTACTAATTTCAAGAAGTTGGTTTAAAACCTAAAAGATTCGTAGTATATCATTCTAAATGTAAAGTCAATAATGAAGCCAGGTATCCCAAAAGGAACAAGAGATTTCTCGTCAACAGAAGTAGCAAGAAGAAACTTTATTTTTAACACAATAAAGCATTCTTTTGAGTTATTCGGATTTCAACCTATAGAAACCCCAAGTTTCGAAAACTCATCAACATTAATGGGTAAATATGGAGAAGAAGGAGACCGATTAATTTTTAAGATTTTAAATTCTGGTGATTACTTGAATAAAGCCGATGAGGCTTTATTATCAGATAAAAATAGCACGAAACTAACTGGGCAAATTTCTGATAAAGCATTACGTTACGACTTAACTGTACCCTTTGCTAGATATGTAGTGCAGCATCAAAATGAAATAACTTTTCCGTTCAAACGCTACCAAATTCAACCAGTTTGGAGAGCAGATAAACCACAAAAAGGGCGTTTTAGAGAGTTTTATCAATGTGATGCTGACGTAGTAGGAAGTACATCTTTATGGCAAGAAGTAGAATTTATTCAACTTTATGACACTGTTTTTAGTAAGCTAAAGATAAAAGGAACGACCATAAAAATCAACAATCGTAAAATTTTGTCTGGTATTGCTGAAGTGATAGGAGCTAAAGACAAATTAATAGATTTTACGGTAGCTTTAGATAAGCTAGATAAGATTGGCAAAGAAGGAGTTGTTAAGGAAATGATAGGTAAAGGAATTTCTGAGGAAGCAATACAAAAAGTTGATCCCTTGTTTGGTTTTTCAGGAACAAATGAAGATAAACTAAATGCTTTAGCAGTAATGCTATCAAATTCTGAAGAAGGAACTAAAGGAGTGGAAGAATTACGTTTTGTAATTGGAAATGTAAATGATTTACAACTAGAAAAAGCTTCTTTAGAACTAGATGTAACTTTAGCAAGAGGATTAAACTATTACACTGGTGCTATTTTTGAAGTTTCAGCCCCAGAAGGAGTTAAAATGGGATCAATCGGTGGAGGTGGACGATACGATGACTTAACAGGTATTTTCGGATTGAAAGACGTTAGTGGAGTTGGAATATCTTTTGGTTTAGATAGAATTTATTTAGTAATGGAAGAATTACATCTATTTGAAACGGTAGAATTACCAAAACCAAAGGTGTTGTTTTTAAATTTTAATGAAGCAGAAAGCATAGTTAAAATCAAAGCCATAGCTCAATTAAGAGCCAAAGGGATCAAGTCAGAATTATACCCAGATGTAGCAACATCAAACAATCAACAGAAAAAACAGTGGAAGTATGTTGATAAAAGAGCTATTGAATATGTAGTAACAGATATTCAAGGCGATAAGTTTATGCTCAAGAATAGTGAAACTAGAGAGCAAAAGTTAGTGACAGTTAACGAAATAATTAAAATAATAGCATAGAAAATATCTTTTCATTTTATCTTTGCGATAAAATAGTAAGTAATTAAAGATGTTTGAGAGTACAACTAATATGAAAGACGAGAGAACAGAAGAGTTAGGAGAAAATCACATAGGAACATCAGCAGAAACACCTTTACGTGACGATGCGTTTGATATTTCAGATGAAGAGAAAATAGCAAAAATACAGGAAAGTGTTAAAGATATTCTTGAAACCTTAGGAATGGATTTAACAGACGATAGCTTACAAGGTACACCTAAACGTGTAGCGAAAGCATTTGTTAATGAAATTTTTATGGGATTAAACCCAAAGAATATGCCCAAGGCTTCTACGTTTGATAATAAATATCAGTACGGTGAAATGTTAGTAGAAAAGAATATTGTAGTGTATTCTACTTGTGAACATCATTTATTACCTATAGTAGGTCGTGCACATGTTGCTTATATTTCTGACGGTAAGGTTATAGGATTATCAAAAATGAACCGTATTGTAGAGTATTTTGCAAAAAGACCACAAGTACAAGAACGCTTAACGATGCAGGTCGTTCAAGCAATGCAAGAAGCTCTAGGAACAGATGATGTAGCTTGTGTTATTGATGCAAAACATTTGTGTGTAAATTCTCGTGGAATTAAAGATATCGAAAGTTCTACAGTAACAGCTGAATTTGGTGGGAAATTTAAAGAGAGAGAAACTAAAAGAGAGTTTTTAGATTATCTAAAAATGGACACCGATTTTAATTAATTGAAATAGAATTACATAGTTAATAAAAAAAATCATCGATAAAGTCGATGATTTTTTTTATTTCTCAGATTTTGGCATTACATTTGCAATTCAATAACTGTTGCAGGCAATTAAGCAAGCAACTTACAATTTTTTATATGAATACAGGTACCGTTAAATTCTTCAACGAATCAAAAGGATTCGGATTTATAACAGAAGAAGGAACAAACAAAGAACATTTCGTACACATCTCAGGATTAATCGATGAAATCAGAGAAAACGACGAAGTAGAGTTCGAATTAAGAGAAGGAAAAAAAGGATTAAACGCAGTTAACGTGCGAGTATTATAATATATAGTATTACAAATTAATTTTTTTAAGGAAAAGCAAACCCATCAAATTTTGATGGGTTTTTTTATTGCTATGTTTCAACCCTGTTTTTATAGTACGATATATTTATAAAAAAAGGTTTAATCTTACTTAGTGTGATCCCTAATTCATTATTTTTGAAATAATAAAAAAATAAAAATGAAAAATTTTTTACTAAACCTAGTGTTAATTTTAACCTTATTACTTTCTATAAATATACATTCGCAATTTTCTATTTCTAATGAGAAATATAATCCAGGAAATTGTTTGATATCAGTTGATTTAAATTATTCTGTAAATAGAGAAAGAGAATACAGGATATTTATGTACAATTCAAACGGAGCTATAATTAAAGTTATTAATTTAGGAAGGAAAACTAGAGGTAGTTATTCAGCAGGAATGATAACTATTTCATCCTCTTTAGAGTTCAAAATGAAAGAGAAAAGTTTTTTTGGAGGGTTTCGGACATTATACACAAAAAAAGTTGTTCACTGCCAGAATGATTTAGACTCAGATGGCTTACTGAATATAAATGATAATTGTCCTAATAATTTTAATCCAAATCAAGAAGATCTAGATAATGACGGAATTGGTAATATTTGTGATAATGACATAGATGGTGATGGCATTTCTAATGATAAAGATGCTTGTCCAACAAAAGTAGGAACCTCTTTAGGTGAAGGTTGTCCTGATTCTGATGGAGATGGAGTGTATGATAATGAAGATGAATGTTTAAATGAAGTAGGTGTAGCTTCAAACAACGGTTGTCCTAAACCTGATTTAAAATTTCGTATGGTATTAGTATCTAGTAGTTGTTCTGATTGCTCATCAAATTTAGAAAACTTAGGCTCTAAAAGGCATAAAGTAGCTAGGAATGGAGGGATATTAAATATTAGCCCAATGGTTATTGAAAATATAGGTGAAGGTCAATCCAAGCCTGCTCAAATTAAATACTTTTTCTCTTTAAATCGAACCTTTGAGAGTTCAGATATTCCTTTCAATATATCCACAGATATATCTCCTATTAATAAGGGTGCGGTAAAAAGTGTTTCTCAGACAATCTTTGGGAATGATTTTTTAGATAAAGGTATGCCTTATGGTAATATTTACGTTATTGGTAAAATTGATTCAGAAGGGAAGATAGATGAATTAAATGAAAATAATAATACTTTTGTAATCCCTGTAACATTCACAGAAAACCTATCCTCTACAAAAGAAAACCCAAAAGATATCTTTTTATTAGGTAAGAGTTCTTATAAACTTAATATTTATGATTCTAATGGAAACCTTAAGAAAAGTTATTTTGTAAAAGATAAGAATCATGAAAAAGAAATTATAAGTCAGCTAAACTTAAAAGGATTATATATTTTAAAAACACATAATAGTACTAGAAAAATTATTTTGAAGTAGTAAATTTTAATTACTATTACATAAAAAAGTGCGGTTCTTACCGCACTTTTTTTATATAAAATATTGTTTTTTCTCTGTCTTATGTTCGTATTTAAATGATTTGGAGAAACTGTAAATAGCGCTTCATTTTTTTACTTTATACTATAAATATAATATAAGCAAAATTTTCTGTATATAAGATAAACATACAATTTGGTCATAATGATTATACAAAAAAACTCACCTATATAAGGTGAGTTTTTTTGTTATCGAATGTCTGTTATAGCACAATTACTCTTTAATAAAACGTCTAACTCCTCTACCTTGATTTGTTTCAAAAGATAAAATATACATACCAGTAGTAAGTTTAGATAAATCAATGTTTTTCTGATTATTGAAACTCACAACTTTTCTACCTTGTAATGTATACACAGATATTTTTTCGATAGTTCCATTGAATTCAATATTCAATAAATTCTTGACAGGATTAGGATACAACTTAAAATTATATATTGTTTCTTCAGTAACACTTGCAGTAGCACCACAGTTAATACTATAGTTCGCAGTAGTATCTTTTACCCAAGTACCTGGTGGTGTAAAATTATTATCTATTTGAATACAGTTTAAGTTTGGATTGTTATTAGCCACCATGGTAGTAAGGTTACTATTGTTTCCATTAGCAATGTTTAGTGAAGTTAAATCATTACCATCGCAATAAAGAACATTTAAGTTAGGCTTATCAGAAATATCAAGTATGCTTAAATTGTTGTCGCCACAACCTAATCGTTCTAAATTAGGGTTGTTAGAAATATCAATAGAACTTAATGAGTTGCTTTTGAAGAATAATTGCTTCAACATTGAATTACGGGTAACATCTATCGTAGTTAATGAATTATTACTAGACCATAAGATTTCTAAATTAGGATTATTAGAAACATCAATATTTGTTAAACCATTAGAACCGCAGCTTAACACTATTAAGTTAGGGTTATTAGACACATCTAAAGTTATCAATGAATTATTTACACAGCCCAATTGTTCCAAAGCAATATTTTTAGAAATATCGAGGTTTCCTATTGGATTATTAGCAGATTGAAAGAAAACTAAATCAGTATTATTAGTAACGTCAATACTTGTTAATTGATTATTATCACAGATAAAAGTGCTTAAACTAGTATTATTAGTAACATCTAAGTTTGTTAATTGATTGTCTTGACAACGAAGTGAAGTTAAAGCAGTATTATTAGAAACATCTAAATTAGCTAATTGATTATTAGTACAGTTTAAAATACTAAGCTCGCTATTATTACTAACGTTTATTGTTGTTATTTGGTTGTTATTACACTGTAAGGCAAATAATTTGGTGTTGCCTGAAAGATCAAGAGCAGTAAGTGTATTGTTGTCACAAATCAATATTTGAATATTAGCAAAAGCTTCTATACCAGTTAAATCGGCAATTGACTTATTAGAAACATCTACATTACCATTATAAGCAAGAGCTTCAGTACATTGTACTTCACCATCGCTATTTAAATCAATAGTATCAATATCATTTAATAAAGCATTTTTAAAATTTGCATCTGGTATATCTACGGTACAAGCACAATTGTTACTGTAAAATGCTGTATCTGGCTTTCTCCATGAATCATCAGTTGGAGGTGTAAAACCATTATCAATTTGAATACAATTTAAATCAGGATTAGACGATTCAAGCCATACTGTTGTTAGATTAACATTATTACCATTAGCTATATTTATAGAATACAATGTGCTTGAAGTAATCCAAATTGATGTTAAATCTGTATTTTTAGATAAATCTAAAGTAGTTAATTTACTTCCTCTCATTTCTATACTCTCAAGGAATATGTTCTCACTAAGGTCTAAATCTGTAAATTCATTAGTAGAGCATGTTAATCTTCTTAATTGAGTATTCTTACTTAAATCTATATTAGTAACTTTATTAAAACCGAAATCTAATGTTAAAAGGTTAATGTTCTTCGCTACATCTAAATTTGTAAGATTGTTACTACTACACTCCAAGGTATTTAGGTTAACAATATTACTAACCTGTAAATCTGTAATTGAATTATGATTAGCACCTATTGAAATTAGTTTAGTATTACTATTAAGGTTTAACTCAGTTAAGTCATTACCATAAACATTAAGTCTTGTAATATTTGTAAAAGCTTCAATTCCTTTTAGATTTGCAATGGATAAATCAGAAATCTCTAGGTTTTTATCAAATGCTTCAGCTTCAGAACACTGAATTTCACCATCGTCATTCGTGTCAATAACAGTACTGTAATTTAATAAAGCATTCTTGAAGTTTGAATCTGGTATAAGCACAATACATTCACAATTTTCATTATAATTAGCTGTAGCTTCTTTTTTCCATGTATCATCAGTAGGAGGAGTAAAGCCAGCATCTATTTGTATACACGTTAAATTAGGATTGCTTTCAGCTGTCATTCTAGTAAAATTGGTGTTATTACCATTAGCAACATTTAAATTTTCAAGATTGTTACCCTCTAAAGCAACTGCTCTAATTTGGCTATGCCCTGAAATATCAACATTTGTAAGTAAGTTATTTCTTAAATCTAAAACTGTAAGATTTGTATTTTGAGAAATATCAAGATTAGTGAATTGGTTGTCACGAGCCTGTATTCTTGTTAAAGCTGTATTATTAGTTACATCTAAATTGGTAAGTTGGTTAACACCACAGAACAACTCAATAAGAGCTGTGTTGTTACTCACATCCAAAGATGTTAATTGATTAGAGAAGAAAGAAAGGAATTCTAAATCGGTATTGTTACTCACATCTATAGCTGTAATTTGATTAGTATGACTATATAATGTTTTTAATAAAGGATTATTACTGACATTTAAACTTGTCAATTTGTTTTGAGAAGACCTTAAATCTGAAAGGTTAAAATTTAAACTAACGTCTAAATCAGTTAATTGATTAGTGTAACAATAAAGTAGTTCAAGTTTTTGATTATTACTTACATTTAAACTAGTGAGTTGATTGTTATCACAACTAAGCCTTTTTAATTCTGTGTTATTATCTACATTTAAAGAAGTAAGTTGATTATTCGCACAATAGAGTCTGTCTAAAGCATTATTATTAGTAACATCAAGTGACGTTAATTGATTTGATGAACAAGAAATATTCACCAAATTTAAGTTGTTAGAAACATCTAACGACGTTAATGAATTGATTGAAAGCGTTAAGTTTGATAAATTAGTATTATTAGAAATATCTAACGATGATAATTGGTTTTGAAAGGCAGAAAGAACTAATAAATCTAAATTATTAGAAAGATCTATATTGGTTAGTTTATTACTATCACAAAACAATTCAAAAAGATTGTTGTTTCCAGTAACATCTATACTTGTTAATTCATTTTCATAACAAAAAATACTAGTTAAATTACTATTATTACTAGTGTTTAGTGTAGTAAGTTGATTCCTGTAACAATTTAATTGAGAAATATTAGTAAAAGCGCTAATACCAGATAAGTCAGAAATAGACTTATCTCCAACATCTAAAGTTCCAGTCAAAGCTTCAGCTTCTGAACACTGAATTTCCCCATCACCATTAGTATCAATAATAGGTGTATGGTTTAATAAAGCATCTTTAAAGTTAGCATCTGATATAGTTACATTACCAGAGCATTGAGCATAAGTTGTTGAATAAGCTATGCATATCATAGCTAAAGAGAGTAATTTTTTTTTCATTAGTTATATTTTTAAGGCAGCTAATATACTGAACAAAAAACATAATTAATAAGAAAAATAATTACCAGAACTATAAATCATTGCATGCTTAATAAACCACAGTCTTACATTTAAGAAGTACTTTTATTTAAGAGGTATTTTAATACGATATTCCTTGCCGCTTTTGTTCTTTAGCTTAGTTTCTCGTAACCAAGGATTAATTAATTTTAACTCTTTGTAAGTTACGTTGTACTGTTTAGCAAAGTCAGCTAAATCAAGGATAGGAGTGTCTACAATAATTTCTTTATAATTTGGGAACTCATAAAGATCTTCTTTATCATATACGAATCCATATTTTCTTGGGTTAGACATTATTTCTTTAAGTGCTATGATTCTGAAAATATAACGTCCTGTTTCAGGATTTAGTAACAAATCATAGTAACTAGTTACCTTTTGCTCTTTTAGTCGCTGAGATATTCTTCCATTACCAGCATTATAAGCAGCTGCAGCTAGCGTCCAACTTCCAAATTTCTTTTTGGCTCTTTTTAAGTACTCAGCAGCAACACGAGTAGATAATTCTAAATTATATCGTTCATCTACATTATTGTTTATTTCTAAGCCGTATTCTTTACCAGTTTTCGGCATAAAGTGCCAGTATCCAGCAGCTCCTTTGTAAGAAGGAACTTGAATTAAAGCACTTTCTGCAACACACAGATATTTGAAATCATCAGGTAAATTATATTTTTTTAGTAAAGGCTCTATAAGTGGAAAAAATTTATTAGCCCTTTTAATAAGAAGTAGCGCATTGGATTGCCAATAGGTATTTACAAGTAATTCTCTATCTAATCGTTCGTAAATATCTAACTTATCAACAGGAACTTTTTCACCAGCAAATGTTATGTTTTCTGGTAATTTTATAGCTTTTACTTCATACAATTTACTTACATTTTTTTTGAAAATGCTGGTATCTTGGGCAATTCTGTTTTGCTTGGTGTTAACTTTAGGCTTACTAGCGTTTAACAGAAAGAAGCCAACACTTATAATGCTTACTGCTAATATTGTGCGAAATAAAAAATTCTTCATATATAATATAAGATATTTAAAAGTTAACTAGTACAATGTTCTTCTAGTAACTTAGATATGGTTTTAGCTTTATTTAAAACCATTACGTGTGTACCATTATTAATTTCAATGGCATTTTTTATGTGTTTAATTGGAAATACTTCATCTTTATTTCCGTGAATATGGGTTACATAATCTAATTCAAAATCTTGTTGCCAATTTAATACATTATGAATCGCCCATTCAAGATATGTTGCATTTCTAACAGACAAGTATAACTTGTATAATTCGGCTCTTTTTTTTAGGTAATTACCGAAAAATAGATATTCATAATCCTCAATTTTTTCAACTACTTTCGTTGGAAAAAGTTTATAAGCCTTTGTTTTTTGTGCTACTTTCAAACGAACAGGTAATTCCAAATTACTTTTAATACTTGAAATTATAATTACCTTGGCACATTTAACATGTTTACTCATTTCTTGAACCATAATTCCACCAAAAGAAACTCCAATTAAAATGGGGTTCTCATGAGTAATATTATCAGTCATCCTAAGTGCATAATCTTCTATGGATTCATCAATAGAAGTAGGAATAATCCAATCTAAAAAATGTAATTCAAAAGCAGAATTATCAAACTGCAGGTGTTCAAAAATTTTCGTATTAGCGGCTAAACCAGGAACAAAATATAAGTGAGTTTTTTCAGTCATTTACCTATTCAAAGAATTTTTTCTCTAACAACAAGCCTTCTAAATATTCATGTAAGTTTATAAGCTCATCAGGAACAGTATCGTTCCACAAACGTATTTTAACCTGTTTTCCTGCATAGGTAATATACGTACTTTGTAAGTCCATTAATCTAGGATTGTCATATGTGTCTTTAAAAGAAGTAAACTCTTTAGCGTTTAATTTATTTTGTAAAGTTTTAAATTCACCTTCTGAAAGCTTAAAGTCCTTTGTTCCTTTCTCAATTACAAATTGTTTTCCTACATAAGTTACGTTACCCTCTTTATCAATATATAATTCGTAAGTAGGACAGTCACCGAAGCATTGAGTTTTTCGTAATGAAACTAAGGTGTTTTTTTCTCTATTAATTAATTCTTTAGCAAGAGATGAAGAGTTTCTAGTTACTGTTTTAAATTCCCCTGAGTTATTCAAGCGCTCAATCCAAAAGTCGTACTTACCATCTGGAATTCCAATAACAGCAATTTTTGAATTCCCCTCATCCATTAACATTGATTTCCATTTTAAACCACTGTTTTTTACAAGTGCCTTAACATCATCTATGCTTTTAGGATTGTTTAAAACCCCAATTAATTGGTTGTTAACTTCTTTTACTTCAGTCTCTGTAGTAGGGACTTCTTTTTTGGTGTCTTCGTTTTTTTTAATATTTTTTTTAGGAGTTCCACAACTAATTGCTAGTAAAAATAGGGACATAAAGAATACTTTCATACTTAATTTTTTATGAGGATAAATTATTTAGATGACAATTTAAGCAATTACTTCGGTATCAACAAAGTTGAAACGTACTAAACCATCATCATCTATTTTACTTAAAGTTACTTGGTGTAATGTGTTTATTAATTCAGGATTCCAAGGTGTTTTAACTTTTACATAATTTTGAGTAAAGCCATGAATATAACCTTCTTTATTTTCGCTCTCAAAAAGAACAGATAATGTATTACCTAATTGAGTTTCATAAAAAGCTCTTCTTTTTTTTACCGAAAGTCCGCGTAACATTTTGCTACGTTTAGCTCTAACATTTTTTGCTACTACACCATCCATTTCAATAGCTTCTGTATTTGCTCGTTCAGAGTAGGTGAAAACGTGTAGATAGGAAATATCTAATTCTGAAAGATAATTGTACGTTTCTAAAAATAATTCATCTGTTTCCCCAGGAAAACCAACAATAACATCTACACCTATACATGCGTTAGGCATTACTTCTTTTATTCTCGTAACCCTGTTAGTATATGTTTTTCGTAAGTAACGACGTTTCATTTTCTTTAGTAAAGTGTCGCTACCAGATTGCAATGGAATGTGAAAGTGAGGAACAAATGTATCTGAGTTTGCCACAAATTCAATAGTCTCATCTTTTAATAAATTAGGTTCAATAGATGAAATTCGTAATCTATGGATTCCTTCTACGGTATCTAAAGCTTTTACAAGTTCTAAAAAAGTATGTTCATGTTTTTTATTACCAAATTCGCCTTTACCATAATCACCAATATTAACACCTGTGAGTACAATTTCCTTAATTCCTCTGTCAGAAATTTCTTTAGCATTTTTCAAAACATTTTCTAAGGTGTCGCTTCTTGAAATACCACGAGCTAAAGGAATGGTGCAGTAAGTACATTTATAGTCACAACCATCTTGAACTTTTAAAAAGGCACGAGTCCTGTCTCCGATAGAATAAGATCCTACATAAAAATCAGCATCTTCAATTTCGCAAGAGTGTACTTCTCCTATATCGTTTTTTGCTAAATCATTAATATAACTAGTAACGTTAAATTTCTCCGTAGCTCCTAAAACTAAATCTACTCCATCAACAGCCGCTAGTTCTTCCGGCTTTAATTGTGCATAACATCCTACAGCTATTAAAAATGCCTCCTCATTTTTCTTTAAAGCTGATTTTACAATAGTTTTAAATCGTTTATCTGCGTTATCTGTTACCGAACAGGTATTTATAACGTAAATATCTGCCTTTTCTTCAAACTCAACCCTACGAAATCCTTCGTCAACAAAGTTTCTAGCAATAGTTGATGTTTCAGAGAAATTAAGTTTACAACCTAACGTATAAAAAGCTACTTTTTTATCTGCATTCATTCTTGTACATTTAACCGTGGCAAAAATACAATTTTTATGATTTCAATTCCTAATAATATAGTCTTTGAGACAGAACGTTTAATTGCCAAAAAAATACAATTATCGAATGCTAAAGAGTTGTTCGAATTAGAATCTAAAGAGGAAGTTGTAAAATATGTAACTGGAAAAGTATTAAACTACCAGGAAACAGAAGAAAAATTAAAAAAATGGATAACTAATTTTGATTATGAAAAGGGTTTTGGCGTTTTAATCTTGCATTCAAAAAAAGATAAAGAATTCATAGGAATATGTGGGCTTATAGGAGACAATGAAGTAGGTTACAGGCTTCTGCCAAAACATTGGAGAAAAGGATTTGGAACTGAAGTTTTGAAAGGGCTTATAACTCACGCCAGTAATTTAGGAATGAAATATTTAATAGCAGAGGTAATTAAAGACAATATAGCTTCTGTTAAAATCTTGGAGAAATTAGGATTCAAATTTTTAAGAGATCAAACATGCGCAAATACAGGAATGCCTGAGTACGTAATGGAATTAATCGTAAAAGAACGATAAAATTAATTAGAATAATGATTTTTGAAACAGAACGACTACTAGTAAGAAAGTTGGTGTTAAAAGATTTGCAACCTTTCTATGCATTAGAAAGTAATCCTTTAGTGTTGCAATATGCAACTGGAGAAGTGAAAACAGTTGAAGAATGTAAGAAAGAATTGCATGAACTTATTAGAAAATATAATATAAAAGATAACGATTTCTGGATTTATGCAATTGAACGAAAAATCGATCAAGAATTTATAGGTACCATTGCTTTGATAAAAGATGAAAATAGAGACGATGAAATCGGGTACCGATTATTGCAGAAGTATTGGGGTAAAGGTTATGCGACAGAAACATGTGAAGGAATAATATCGTATTGCAAGTCCAAAGGGATGAAAAAAATTGTAGGCTGTGTAGTTGACGAGAATATAGCATCTGCTAAAATATTAGAACGATTTAATTTTAAAATCGAGAGAAAGTTTATTAGTGAAGATATTGGATTACCAGAAACTAAATATATTCTAAATATATGATTGCAAGAACTCCAAAAGCATCATATTATGCTGTGATTTTTTCCAGTTTACGAACTGAAGAAGAGCTAAACTATGCTATTACAGGAGAGGAAATGGTAAGATTAGCGAAAAAACAAAAAGGATTTCTAGGCATTGAAAGTGCGAGGAGTGAAATAGGTATAACAGTTTCGTATTGGGAGGATTTAGCAGCAATTAAAGATTGGAAAATGCAAGTGGATCATACTGAAGCAAGAGAAAGAGGCAATGCAGTTTGGTATAGGAGTTATAAAGTAAGAATTTGTAAAGTAGAAAGAGATTATGAGTTTGAAAAATAGTATTACACTATTGATGATTATATTTTTGCTTCTTTCATGTGGAAATAGGAAAGGTAAGTTTAAAGATGAACAAGTATTCCGATATAATGAACATGCTAATATTACATCTTTAGATCCCGTTTTTGCGAAAGATCAAAGAAATATTTGGGCAGTAAATCAACTATTCAACGGTTTAGTTCAGTTAGATGATCATTTGAAGATTAAACCAGATATTGCTAAGGCATGGGAAATTTCAGAAGATGGCAAAACATATAAGTTCAAACTACGAAATGATGTGCTTTTTCACAAGCATATATTGTTTGGAAAAGATTCAACAAGAAAAGTTAAAGCACAAGATTTTGAATTTTCATTCAATCGTTTATTAGATGCTAAAATAGCTTCTCCTGGTGGCTGGGTTTTACAGAATGTAGCTAATTTTAGAGCTCAAAATGATTCTATTTTCACAATACAACTTAAGCAGGCTTTTCCGCCTTTTTTAGGTTTATTGGCCATGAAATATTGTTCTGTAGTTCCTAAAGAAGCTGTGGGGTATTTTGGAAATTCATTTAGAGCAAATCCTATAGGAACTGGTCCATTTAAATTCAAATTATGGATTGAGAATACGAAGTTAATTTTAAGGAAAAATAAAAGATATCACGAATTAAATAGCGTAGGAGAACGCTTACCACATTTAGAAGCTGTAGCCGTTACTTTTTTACCAGATAAACAAAGCGAATTTTTACAGTTTATACAAGGTAACTTAGATTTTATTAAAAGTTTAGATGCTTCTTATAAAGATGAAATCTTAACTAAAGAAGGAGAATTACAACCTAAGTATTACGATCAAGTAAATATGCAAAAAGGAGCGTACTTGAATACAGAATATTTGGGAATTTATTTAAATACTATTGATGGTAATGATAATCCTTTAACGTCAAAATTGATAAGGCAAGCGATTAATTATGGTTTCGATCGCGAGAAAATGATAAAATTCTTGAGAAATGGCATAGGTACACCTGCCTTACATGGGTTTATTCCTAAAGGGTTACCATCCTTTAATAGCCAGAAAGGATATACGTATAATCCAGAGAAAGCTAGAGAATTATTAGAAATTTACAAAAGTGAAAATAAAAGCGAAAATCTTGAAATTACCATAACAACCAATAGTAATTACTTAGATTTATGTGAATTCATACAACGAGAATTACAAAAAATAGGTTTGAAAACGAATATAGACGTTATTCCTCCATCAACACTACGCCAAGGAAAAGCGAACGGAAAAATACCAATATTCAGAGCAAGTTGGATTGCTGATTACCCAGATGCAGAAAATTACTTATCATTATTTTACAGCAAAAACTGTATACCTAATGGACCAAATTATACATGTTTTCAGAATGAGAATTTTGATAAGCTATATGAGATTTCTATAAAAGAAGTTAATGCTGAAAAACGCTATTCATTGTATCAAAAAATGGATAGCATAATTATCGCTGAAGCACCAGTAGTGCCCTTGTATTATGATCAAGTAATACGATTTTCACAAAAAAACATTCAAGGATTAGGAGTGAATCCAATTGATTTACTGACCTTGAAAAATGTGAGAAAAGTTAAAAAAGATAAATAATGTGTTTTTTAATTATAAAACATATTATCTATTAAGTTAGATTTCTGTTTAAACTATTAAATTCAATACTTCTTATTTGTGAAGTAATTATTTGTTTTTAAAACACAAATTCTTTTATTTTTTTTGCAATAGCTTGTTTGATGTCTTTAGGGTACGAACGATCACCGTGAAAAATATCAGCCATGGCATCACTAAAGCGTTGGCCGTATTTTTTTAACATAATGTTTCGTATGGTCTTCTGCTCGTAGAACCACTTAGCTAGCCAAATACCAGTTTTTAACTCAGGTAATAATGATTCGTTTAACTTTTTTGTGTAAAGATTTTGAGCTTCGGTAATATTTAGATTACTCTCTATTATAGATTCAGCAACTAAAACACCACTGTATATGGCATTGGAAATTCCTTCAGCAGTAATTGGATCAGCAAAACCAGCAGCATCACCGATTAAAAAAACATTATTTTTAACAAAACCATCAGTTCTTGGTGCAGTAGGAATTTGAAAACCATGTTGCGATTCACTCAAAATAGTTGTAATCCCTATGGTTTTAAGATAATCTTGATAGTATTTCTTTAAATTTATTTTTCGCTTTTTCGTAGTAGCAACACCAATAGATAAATGATTTTTTTTAGGAAAATTCCACGCATATCCATACGGGATTGCATCGATATCAAAGCGAACCTGATCTTTTAATCGATTAAAATCTTCCTCGGGAACCTCTACTTCATATTCTAAAGCCGGGATCAAATTTCTAGTTTCTTCGTTCCACCCAGCCATTTTTGCTGTAGGACTTAATACACCATCAGCAGCTATAACAAAACTTGATGATATCTTTGTTTTATTAGTTGTTAATATAGCCTTACCGTCTTCAAATTCAATATGAACCAGTTTGTTTTCTTCTAATAAAGTAATCCCGTATTTATGAGCCTCTTTAACAATTAAATGATCAAAAGAATCACGCATAATCATAGTAATTGTTGGTTCCTCTCTTGTGGTTTGAAAATGAAGTTTATCTCCCAAAAAAATATCTACAGTATGAAACTCGCGTTCAATTACGCTGCTAATATCTAAAGGTAAGCTCTTACGTCCTCTAAACACAAAACCACCACCACATGTTTTATAACGAGGTAATTGTTCTTTTTCTATAATAACAGTAGAAATTCCTTGTTTAGCCAAGTGTAAAGCTGTTGAAGCTCCTGAAGGGCCGCTACCAATTACGGCTACATCAAAATGTTTCATAAAGTAAATTAATTGATGAATTATTTATCGGCTAAGATAGTTATTCAAAATTGATTCTGGATAAGATAGGAAAGTGATCAGAGTATTTTAGATTGTACGTTTTAAAACTATTAATCGTAGTTTTTGTATCGGTAAGAATAAAGTCAATACGCATAGGAAAGAAATAATTGAACGATCTACCAAATCCAGATCCGGCAACTTTAAACGCATCTTTTTTATTCTTACTAATTTGTCGATATACCCACGAAAATGCAGTGTTATTAAAATCACCACAAATTATTTTTCTACTTTTCCATTTCTTTTCATGTGCTAAAAAAGTTTCAACTTGCGAGGCTTGCTTTTGAAATCCGTTTTTTAATCTGGCAATTAATTTTTCTGAATCTTTTTCGCCAAAATTTTCTTTTTTGGGATTTAACTTTAAAGACTGAAGGTGTAAGTTATAAATACGAACCGTGTCTTTTTCTTTAACAATATCTATAAAAATCGCATTATTTGCACTGTGTTTAAAATCGAGAGAACCTTTGTTAATGATCTTATATTTTGAAAAAATAGCTAAACCAAAATTATTTTTCTTGGATTTAGGAACATAGTATGAATAAGGAAAACCCATATCTCTTTTCTTTGAATGATGGTATTCTTGTATAGCTAAGATGTCTGGACTTTTTTCTTTTATTAAACTGATAATATTATCTTCAATACTGTCAGATTTAATCCATTTATAAAGATTAAACATGCGTACATTGTAGCTCATTACTTTTACATCATCATTCCTAGGAGTATTTTTTTTGGAGAATTTTAAGAAAGGAGGGAAGAAGAACCAGCCTAAAAGGAGTATTACACCGGATAGTATAATATGTTTTTTAAGTTTGAATAACCAGTATACGCAAAAGCAAATATTAATAATAATTAGAAAAGGAACAGCTAAACTAGCAACTGAAAAAACAGGTACTGTTTTTGGAGAAACAAACGCTAAGAAATAAGAAAATAGTAAGGCAGCAGCTACAATAGAATTTATAAAATAGAGCAGCTTATCAAAAATTGAATATTTTCTTTTCCTTTTTACCACTACTTATTTCCTTGTTTGAATAAAAAATCTTTCTCTTCTTTTGAAAGGGCATCATAACCTGATTTACCAATTTTTTCAAGAATAAGATCTACTTTTTTCTGATCTTCTGATTTATTGTTATAGGGACCTCTTGAAGAAGCAGTTTTCTTTTTTGAGTTATGAACTGTTCTTAGTGGAGTTTTCTTTTTGAATAAAGAGATAAAAGGTTCAAAGATTTCGAGTTCTTTATTGCTAGCACTATATACATATATAAATCCAAATAAAGCACCACCTAAGTGTGCTAAATGTCCTCCAGCATTACTAACAGGTATTTGAATAATGTCTAACAAAACCCAAAAAGCTGCTAAATGCCATAGTTTAATATAGCCTATTAAAGGAAACCGTAATTGATAATTCGGCATATACGTTGCGATACCGATAAAAATAGCCGAGATTCCTGCTGACGCACCCAATAGTACATTACTATCTCTTTGACTAATAAAGGCAGGGAAATAGTTATAACTTATTAAAAATAAAAGTCCACCAAATAAAGTACCTAAAATATAAAAGTTTAATAACTGCTTTCCTGTAAAGTATTGTTTGAATAAATACCCAATGAAATATAAAGCAATTAAATTCATTAAAATATGAATTAAACCTACATGTAAAAAACCATAGGTAATTATCGTCCAAGGTTTTTTTATGAATTCACTAAAACTTGCAGGTAAAGCAAACCACTCAACTAATAATAGATTATCTGACTGAAACAAAAAACCCAATGTTTTTACTAGATAAACGAGTATAAAAACAGTAAGATTTGCATATATCAACTGTTCTACAATCCCAGCATTCTTAAATCGATATTTTAAATTGTCAAAATTGTTCATTTAATTTGTTCTAAATTGATTTTTCTTCCAAAACCACGCAATAATAAAACCTATAATAGCACCACCAATATGGGCAAAATGAGCGATATTTCCTATAGAATATTTAGTCATACCAAAAAATAAATCACCTAGAATAATAAAAGGGATAAAGTATTTAGCAGCTATAGGAATGGGGAAAAATATCATAGCTAATTTAGCATTAGGAAAAGCCAAACCAAAAGCTACTAAGATTCCATAAATAGCACCTGAAGCTCCAACTGCTGGTGTATGATACAACGCGTAAAACTCACTTACTTCCTTATTAGTCAAATTTACGATCTCCTCGCTATACCTTCCAGTGTCCAATAAGTTTTGAATATCACCAGCAGTCATACCAGAGTTTAGTAATTGCTCATAAAACCCATTGAACTGATAGTAATTTACTAACGTGTAAATTAATCCAGCTCCTATTCCGGCAGAGAAATAGAAAAACAGAAATTTATTACGTCCCCACATCTGCTCCAAAGGAGTACCAAATGCCCATAAACCGTACATGTTAAAAAGAATATGGTACATGCCACCATGCATAAATATGTGCGTTAGATATTGCCAGAACCCGAAGTGTTCGTTTTTTGGAAAATGTAAGGCTAAAATATTTGTTACATCAATATTTAATAATTGAGGTGCTACAAATACAATAACGTTTATAATTATTAGGTGTTTTATAGCTTCGGTTAATCGTTGCATCATTGTTTATTGAATATTTTATCAATTTCTTGTAAAGTCAGTGTTTTAAACGTTGGCTTTCCGAAAGGAGAAGTATTAGGTTCTTTACAAGAAAATAGATTGTTCACTAAATTCTCTTGTTCTTTAGGTGATAAATAGGTACCAGTTTTAATTGCTAAAGACTTAGCAAAAGACTTAGCCATAACGTCAAAATGACTAAAACTAGTATCAGGAATCTCTAATTTAACATCATCTAAAAGTTGTTCTAAAATTAAAGTAATCTGACTTTCAGTAATTGATGTTGGCATACCGCCAATAACAATATGTTCTTCAGAAAATTCATCAAAAACGAAACCAGTGCTCTCTAAATCAGCTTTCATACTTTTTATCATTTCAATATCTGTAGGAGAGAAAGATAGATTTACTGGAAATAGTAACTGCTGGCTATTAGCATCTTTAATTGTAATTATTTTTAAAAAATCCTCATACAAAATTCTTTGGTGAGCTAAAGACTGATTAATTAATACTACACCAGATTTTATAGAGCTAAGAATATATTTTTTTTGAATTTGAAACGTTTTTCCTGTTTCAGTTTCTTGCACACTTTCAAAAAGCTGTTCTTGTTCTACAGATGTTTCAGTTTCTATGTTTGCGTATAATGCCTCCCAGCTACCAGCGTCTTTTTTGTAATCCTTTTTTGTATGGTTATAATCGTTAGAATTAGAACTTGGTTTAGAGGAAGAATTATTTTTTGTTATTTCTGAGGGATCATTTTTGAAAGGATTAAATGTTGGATCAACAATAATCTTTGGTGTTGAAACCGTTTTTTTATCCTTAAAATCATAAGGAGTATCAAGTGTGGCATCCCTGTTAAAATCTAAAACAGGCGCAACACTATACTGGCCTAATCCATGTTTTATAGTTGCTCTTAAAATTGCATATAAAGCCTTTTCATTATCGAACTTGATTTCAGTTTTTGTTGGATGAATATTTATATCAATACTATTAGGAGGAACATCAAAATATAAATAATAAGAAGGGTGAGTTCCTTGATCTAATAAACCATCAAAAGCATTATTAACAGCGTGATTTAAATATGAACTTTTGATAAATCGATCATTGACAAAAAAGAATTGTTCACCTCTTTTTTTCTTAGCAAATTCTGGTTTTGCAACAAAACCATTGATCGTTATAATATCAGTATGCTCATTTATTGGCACCAATTTTTCATTCATCTTAGCACCAAATATTGCAACAATACGTTTTCTTAAATTACTTTCTTTTAGATGATATACTTCATTGTCGTTATGGTGTAATAGAAAGCAAATATTAGGATGTGCTAGAGCTACACGTTGAAATTCATCGATTATGTGACGTGTTTCTACAGTATCAGATTTCAAGAAATTTCTTCGAGCAGGAATATTGTAAAACAAGTTTTTAACGGCAACACTTGTGCCTTTTGCTGTAGCAGCAGATTCTTGACTAGTAACAGTACTACCTTCAATTTTTAGTATAGTTCCTAGTTCTTGTTCCTCTTGTTTTGTTTTTAATTCAACATGTGCTATCGCTGCTATTGAAGCTAACGCTTCTCCACGAAAACCTTTGGTATTTAAATTAAATAAATCTTGAGCATCTTTAATTTTAGAGGTAGCATGTCTTTCAAAGCATAATCGCGCATCTGTATCACTCATGCCCTTGCCATTATCAATAACTTGAATTAATGTTTTACCTGCATTTTTTAGTAATAATGTAATTTTAGTAGCACCAGCATCGATAGCATTTTCAAGTAATTCTTTAACTACTGAAGCTGGACGCTGAACTACCTCACCAGCCGCTATTTGATTAGCAACATGGTCGGGAAGTAATTGAATTATATCAGACATTAACGTTTTAAAAATATTGAGAGATCAAAATCTATTATATAAAGAAAAATAAAAACCAAAATAATTGTGATCAATACAATTGTTTTATTAATGCCACCATTTTCTGAAGTTTTAAATTCAGTAATGGCCGCACCAAGTTTTTCTTTAATACTTTTTCGTTTTCCAACAGTAGTTCTGTGTTCGTCGAATTTATGCTTAAACTCATATGGATTGCCTTCCCCTTTGTAATAACGAGGTTGGTAATCAAATTTTTTGTATTGTTTTTTAAAAATTCCCATAATGACTTGAGTAAAGTTTGTTGAATACCGTCAAAAATCACACCAAAAAGTATCTAGTCAAAGTTACATAATAATTGGCGACTAATTAAAAGGAACAATTAATTAATTATAATACTAATATGTAATTAAAACATATAAATAATTGTAAATTAAATTATTAAATAAACTTGCACAGCTTTCTTTTTTTTGTTTCATTTGTAATGGTTTAAATAAGTAATTAGCTACTAGTTATTTAAATCTTGTTAGCTATGTTAAAATGAAGTTTTATAAAAAAATGCGCAGTTTCTTTTTTTCTATCTATAATTAATAATAACTACAAATAGTTTTCTATTTGTTTTCATGTTATATAATAATAACTTTTAAAAATTTAAAAATGAAAAATTTATTTCTAATTTTTGCATTAGTATTGACTTCCCATACTTTTGCCACAGACTACCAAAATAAGACAAAAGTAATTAGTGACTGTTGGACAGAAACTAATATTTTATGTGATGGTTCTGAACTTGATATTTACACATGTAGTGCAAAAAGGCATTATGAGATACATGCATATTTCTATGATATACCTTGTGGGGGTTAATTAAGTAATTATTTATCTATAAATAGGTCATTGTATTTAATCAATGACCTATTTCATTGTTAAAAATATAAAATTGAAAATATGAAAAATAAACTTTTATTACAATTAATAATGACTTTGATAAGTATATCCCTTTTTGCTCAAAAGGATAAGATATATTCTAATTATATAATACAGTATGAATTAAATTATATAGCTAATTTAAAGAGTAGACTACAAAAAAGTGAAAAGATACTTTTATTAATAGGTAGTGGTTTTTCGTTATGTGAAAGTTTTAATAAGAGATATAATGATTCTGTAGAGCAATATTACAAAAGGTCATCTTTGAATGAAAAGGAAGCTTATGGTAGTATAATGAGTAATAGAAAAAGGACAGGTATCAAGTACAAGATTTTAAAGAAAAACGATTCTGTTTTTTACACAGAAAGATTTATTTTGGATGATTACATTTATGGTGAAAAGTTGAACTTTGATTGGAAAATATCTGAAGAAAAAAAGAAAATAGGTATTTACAATTGTCAGAAAGCAATTTCAACTTTTGGAGGAAGGAATTTTATTGCCTGGTTTACAAAAGATATACCCATAAGTGAAGGACCTTATAAATTTAAAGGGCTCCCAGGTTTAATCGTAAATATAAAAGATGATAGAGACCATTATATATTTAATATGTTATCAATAAAGAGAAGCAAGTTGGAGATGAATTTTAATTTAAAAAATGCCATTGAAATAAGTAAAAAGAAGTATTATCAGAACTTAGAAGACTACAGAGAAAATTTTGTGCAGCACATGATTCAAAATGGGGTTCAATTTAGAAGCGAAGAACAAAAAAAAATATGGAAAGAAAGAGGAAGGAATTTTAAAACGAACGAATTAGAATTAAAAGCTAACTAATTTTTGAGAAGATTATTTTTTATTTTATTGCTACTATTTTTCCAAGGAATTTTTTCCCAGACTACATTTTCTGGTATTATTACTGGTGAATTAAATAGAACTATATCTGGTGCGACTATTACTGTAAGTGACCTTTTTACTGATACTATTGTTTCCTTTGATATCAGTAGTGAAAAAGGAGAATATATTATACAATGTAATTCAAAATCTGATAGTTTATATTTAGAAGTTTCTTTCATAGGTTACACTAAAATAATAAAAAAAATAGCTAACAGATCTCAGAAAAATAATTTTAAGTTAAGAGAATCAAATGAAGAGCTAAAAGAGGTCGTAATTAAATCGTTGTTACCAATTACACGAAATGGAGATACTTTAAAATATGCCGTAAGTGCTTTTAAAAGTAAGAAAGATAGAGTCATAGCTGATGTATTAGCTAAAATGCCAGGTATCCAAGTTGAAAGTGACGGTAAAATCTTATATGAAGGTAAGCCGATACAAAAATATTATATTGAAGGAATAGATTTATTAGAAGGAAAATATAATCTTGCAAACAATAATTTACCAGCAGATGCTGTAAGTAAAGTAGAAATATTAGAAAATCATCAACCTATCAAATTATTAGATAGTTTAGTTTCTTCAGATAAAACATCCTTAAATATAAAACTAAAAAATAAAGTTGCTTTCACAGGTCAAGCAATTATGGGAGCTGGTTTCACACCAGCTTTATGGGATGTAAATATTACTCCAATGCTATTTGGGAAAGACTATCAGATGATAAGTACTTATCAATCCAATAACACTGGAAATAACGTAGTTAATCAATTAAAAAAATTAACAATAAATCTATTAGACGATTTTAATAATGGATTACAAAAAAGAGATTGGTTAGATATTAGGGAAATTTCTCACCCTCCTTTCAAGGAGAATTTTTGGCTTGACAATAAAGCACATTTAATTTCTTTAAATTATTTAAAAAGAATAAAAAAAAACACAGATTTTAAAGTTAACATTTCCTACAGTAACGATATTAACAATCAAATAGGGAAGACAAATACAATATTTTATGCTAAAGATAGGGTTAATATTAAAGAGAGTATAGAAAATAATTCAATATCTAATGTGTTAAAAGCAGAATTAGTTTACGAAGAAAATAAAAAAAACAGTTATTTGAAAAATACTTTTGAAGGAAATAAATATTGGAGTTTTAAAAATGGAATAGTAAAATTAAATGATGAAATAATAAATCAACAACTTGATAATCCATTCAAGAGTTTTGGAAATAAATTAAAATGGATTTTTCCTTTTAAAAAAGAGTTAATTACTTTTAAATCAATTATAGGATATACTAAAACTCCTCAAAACTTAATAATACCTCCAAATGTGTTTGGAGAATTTATAAATGTAAATGAAATAGAAAAAGTAAATCAAAATATAAATTTAACTGCTTTTTTTACAGATAATTCTGTCTCATTAACAAAAGGATATAAAAATTTAAGTGTGAGCTCGAAATTAGGTATTCTATTTGAAGATAAAAAATTAAATAGTGAAGTAAAAACGTATAAAAAGGGTGCTTTTAATTTATTTTCTCCTAATTTCAATAACAATATTATTTTCAACAAAATAAATAGTTATGTGGAGTTTAATTCAAAATATAAAAAGGGTAAATGGGAGATCGGTCTTAACTTGCCTTCAAGAAGTATATTTTTACAACAAGAAAATAATACGGCAAAGAAAAAAGAACTTATTAAATTTGTTTTTGAACCTGAATTGAGAATTAAAAGAAAAATTAATAATTTTTGGAGGGCTTCAATTTCTGGAAGTTTAACTAATGATTTTGGAGATATAAATCAACTTTATGATAATTATATAATTGAAGATTATAGAAATATAAAGAAATATAATAGTCCGATTTCTGAAAATAATAGACAAAATATATATGTGGGAGTTTTTCACAGGAAAGCGCTTAAATCTTTTTTTATGAATATATTTTATTCGTATAATAGAACTAAGAAAAATCTATTATTGACTACTAATTTAAATGAAAACGGTTTTTCAGAACTTATTTTTTTAAAACAAGATAACATAAATATAAATAACAGTTTAAACATAAGAATAAGTAAGTTTTTTAAGGAATTAAAAACAACGATAATATCTCATGTTAATTTTTCAACTGATAAAAATGACTTATTTATAAATAATGTTTTGAATAGAGTTAACAATAACCGTATGGGATTAAAAACAACAATTGATTCTGAATTAAATAATTGGTTTTCTATTAATTCTAAATTAGAATGGTCTAGGTCAAATATTAAGTTTAGTGATAACTCTATTAATGGGATTAATAACCAAAACTACTCTATGAATTTTGTTTTTTATTTAGATTCAAATAAGTTAGTTAAATTAGAGAATTCTATGTATAAGAGTACTTTTTCAATGGATGAGATGGAGAATTTTTTTTTAAATTTGAAATACAGATATACGATGAAAAAAAGAAAAATAGATTTTGAAGTTAAATTATCAAATTTATTGAACACAAAAAGCTACACTACAAACTCTATAAATTCTTTTCAAAGTATAACTACAGAATACTCAATCCGCCCAAGGCAATTTTTTTTTAGTGTTAAATTTGGTTTATAATCAATTATTGTAATGTCTTTAACGTTTAAAAACCAACACTATTAGTAGTTGTACTATTATTTTTGATGGCTGCCATTTTTACAGCAGCAACGGCACATTCGATACCTTTGTTTCCTAACTTCCCTCCAGCTCTGTCAATTGATTGCTGTTTTGTATTATCAGTTAACACACAAAAGATTACTGGTATATCATATTTGATGTTTAAATCAACTATACCTTGCGTTACTCCTTCACAGACAAAATCAAAATGTTTGGTTTCTCCTTGAATAACATTACCAATGGCAATTACTGCATCTAACTTTTCAGTTTCAATCATTTTCTTACAACCAAAGACTAACTCAAAGCTACCAGGTACATCCCAAGAAACTATATTTTCTGCTGTAGTTCCACAATCAATTAGCGTTTCAATTGCTCCTTGATGTAAATTTTTGGTAATATCTGGATTCCATTCAGAAACAACAATCCCAAATCGAAAATCTTTCGCATTTGGGATTGTGTTTTTATCGTAATAAGATAAGTTTGTTGTAGCCATACTATTGTGCGTATTTAGCGCTATTAATATGTTTATCTATATCTCTACCAATTTGACTAGTAGCATATTTATCTTTTATTGTTGTAAATAAACTTTCCGCTTTACTATACTTCTCTAATTGCATAGCTAATTGTCCTGCTTTAAATAAAAACATTGGAGCAGTATAGTCATTTGCTTTCTTATTTGCAGCTTGTTCATAATAATCAAGAGCATCTTCTAATTGATTTAAATCTGCAAATGCATCTCCAATAGCTCCTAAAGCAGTTGGGCCTAGCAATTCGTCATCCGATTCAAAATCACTTAAATAAGAAATAGCATCTTGATATTGCTTCATTTTTAAATAAGAGATTCCTGCGTAATAGTTGGCTAAATTACCAGCTTTAGTACCGCTATATTTATCAGTAATATCAATAAAACCATATTTGTTATCACCACCGATTAAGGCAATGTTATACAGGCTATCAGCTTTAGCACCAGCAGCTAACTCTGCTTTATCGAAAAATCCTCTAGGATAGGCTAACTCATTAGAAGCATTTAATTCTTTTGGCTCAGCAATAAAATTATTATATGCTAAGTACCCTAAGATTATGGCTGCTACAGCAACTAAACCATAGAATAAAGGCTTGCTATTTTTTTCAATCCATTGTTCAGATTTATTAGCAGCGTCATCTAAGCCTTCAAAGGCTTTTGCAACGTCACTTTGCGACTCGTCGAATGTTTCGTCAATAGTTTCCTCTACAACCTTTTCTTTCTTAGGTTTATATCCTCTCTTTTTATATGTTGCCATAATCTTATGAAATTAGTGGCGCAAAAATAGTTTTTTTAATTGGAATTTGAAAGCCGATTTTTCGTTATTTTGCACTTCTCTTCTCAAAACAAAAAGAACCGGTGTATTTAGAAAAAATATCGTTAGTTAATTTTAAAAATATTGAAGCTCAAACTTTTAATTTCGAGCAGAAAATAAATTGTTTCGTTGGTAACAATGGTATAGGAAAAACTAATATTCTAGATGCAATTTATTATTTATCATTTGCTAAAAGCTATTTTAATCCAGTAGCAAGTCAAAATATTAAACATGGTGAAGATTTTTTTGTTATCGAAGGAGATTATCAAATTGACAACCGAGGAGAGAAGATTATTTGTTCTCTGAAAAAGGGACAAAAAAAGGTTTTGAAGAGAAACGGAAAAGTTTATGAACGATTTTCTGATCACATAGGACAATTACCGTTAGTAATTATATCTCCTGCTGATAGAGATTTGATAATTGAAGGTAGCGAAACTCGAAGAAAGTTTATTGACGGGGTAATTTCTCAACAAGATAAAGAGTATTTGAGTGTGTTAATTTCATATAATAAAATAATAACACAACGAAACGCATTATTGAAATACTTTGCTGCAAATAGAACGTTCGATGCGTTGAATTTGAGTGTATACAACGATCAGTTAATTACATACGGAGCGAAGGTTTACAACAAAAGAAAGAAGTTTTTAGAAGCATTTGTGCCTATTTTTAATGATAAATATAAAATTATATCAAATGATAATGAGTATGTTGATCTTACATATAAAAGTCAATTAGAGAGTAATGATTTCGAAGAATTGTTACAAGTAAATCTAGAGAAAGACAAAATGTTACAATATACGTCGGTAGGTATTCATAGAGATGATTTAAGTTTCAAAATAAGCGAATACCCTATAAAGAAATTTGGCTCTCAAGGGCAGCAGAAATCATATTTAATAGCATTGAAATTAGCTCAGTTTGAGTTTATTAAAAGGCAGTCAAATGTGACACCAATATTATTATTGGATGATATTTTCGATAAATTAGACGAACATAGAGTTTCACAAATAGTAAGTTTGGTGAATAATGAGGAATTTGGACAAATTTTTATCACCGACACGCATTCGGAAAGAACAGAGAAAGTAGTACAACAGAGTAATATACCATATCAAATATTTAACCTTTAAGTATGGCAAAGAGAGAGAATGAAAGTGTATCGATAAAAGATTTAATGGGAGCTTTTATCAAGGATAATAAATTAGAGAAAGGTTTTCAGAAGATTCACATTGAGGAAGCTTGGGAAAAACTTATGGGTACTGGTGTTTCTTCTTACACCAACGAGGTAAAGTTACAAAACGGAACGTTAATAATTAGGTTGAGTTCTTCTGTATTGAGAGAAGAGTTAAGCTATGGTAAAGACAAAATCGTTATAATGATTAACGAAGAAATGGGTGAGCAAGTTGTAAAGCGATTAATGTTAGTTTAATCCAAGAAGAGATTGATAAAAAAAGGCAATACTTATTTAAGTATTGCCTTTTTTTTATATGGTATAATATGGTATGCTATTAAAACATCTCTCTACCAGCAAAATGGAAGTTTCCTTCAATTTCAGCATTTTCGTCAGAGTCAGAACCATGAACTGCATTTTCTCCAATAGAAGTTGCAAACATTTTTCTAATAGTTCCTTCAGCAGCTTCAGCAGGGTTTGTAGCACCAATTAAGGTTCTAAAATCTTCAACAGCATTATCTTTTTCTAAAATTGCAGCAACAATTGGTCCACGAGTCATAAATTCAACAAGCTCTCCAAAGAAAGGGCGCTCACTGTGAACTCCGTAAAAAGTTTCAGCATCACGTTTAGTCATGTGCGTTTTTTTCATCGCTACGATTCTAAAACCAGCAGCGTTAATTTTTTCTAAAATAGCACCAGTATGTCCGTTTTCAACAGCATCTGGTTTAATCATTGTAAAAGTTCTATTTGTTGCCATTTGTCTTTTTTGTCAAATTATAATTTCGCGCAAAAATACATTTTTTAATGTTATTAGCAAGTTAAGGATATACTTGAGTCATTTCTTGTAAAACTTTTTCGTTATCCCCACGCATTTGAAATATTACTCTTTTACGATCGAAATCAAACTTTAAAACGCCGAAGCTTTCGGTGAATACAACATTCCCGTTTCTATATCTATTCTTTTCACTAGTAAAACCTTTGTATGCATGTGTTAACCCACTAGAAGTAAAATCGATTACTGGGTAAGAAATACCATTAAGTTTCGTTTTTGAAAACTCAGAAATATGCCTGTCACCCGATAAAAAGATGATATTATTTGCTTTCGAGGTTTGTATTAATTCTAATAATTTATTTGTTTCGGTAGGGAAATTAGCCCATTTTTCGAATCTATGTTCACTAGAAAGTACTTGAACACTGCTTACAATGATATTGAAATCGGCAGTAGATTGTGTAAGTTCTTTGGTAAACCATTCCCATTGTGTTTTTCCCAGCATAGTTTCGTTTTCATAGGTATTAGGAATATACTTTTTTGGTCCATTAGGAACTCTGGTTAATTTACTTCTGTGGTATCTTGTATCCAAAACGATTACTTTCACAGAACCTTTTTTTGTATCGAAAGTAGTTGCATGATAAACTCCTTTCCTCTCTCTTCTTTTGTCTAGCTTGTCAACATTTAGAAAATCTAGGAATAATTGTTGGCTTTCTTTTTTCATTTCATATTCTTCACCAGCATCATTTTTTCCATAATCATGATCGTCCCAAGTTCCTAAAATAGGCATATTCTGTTTGATTTTGGAATAACCCTTTTGTTGGGATTGAAGTTCATATATCTTTTTCATCTTTTTCATGTCATTCGTGTCGCCATAAATATTATCTCCTCCCCAAATCCAAACGTTTGGATTGGTTTTTAATACATCATCCCATAATAGATTCTCAGAAGAGGCTTTATTACAAGAACCAAAGGCAATAGTAAATGTGTTTTGACTAGATAATTTATGTAAAGAAATTAGTAACAATAAAAAGAGATAATTTTTGTTCATTATATAATTATTTAAAAGTTTACAAGGTAACAAAACTCATATTATTAAATATTTAAAAGAATATTAAATTGTATATTCGCCACCTATGGTTTTAAAAAGAATAGAAGAGCTCTCAGAGTATTTAAAAGAGCAAAGAAACATAGTAGTTATAGGTCATAGAAACCCAGATGGAGACGCTATGGGGTCTACGCTTGGTTTAAAACATTACTTAGATAAAAAGGGACATGAAACTCAGGTTTTAATGCCTAACGAATACCCTGATTTTTTACATTGGTTGCCGGGTTCAGAATCTGTGTATCGTTATGATCGTCAAAATAATCAATCTGTAAAAGCATTATCAAAGTCAGATATTGTTTTCTTGTTAGATTTTAATGCTCTTCACAGGGTTGGCGATGACATGAAAAATGCACTAGAAAAGTATGAGAACGACTTTGCATTAATCGATCATCATCAACAACCAGACGATTTTGCATATATGTATTCCGATACTTCAATGTCTTCAACATGTCAAATGGTTTATAATTTCATTGAGATGATGGGAGATACAAGTTTAATTGATCAGGATATCGCTACTTGTTTGTATACTGGAATTATGACAGATACTGGTTCTTTTCGTTTTCGATCTACCACAAGTAAGACACATAATATCATAGCTGAACTAATAGACAAAGGTGCTGAGAATGATAAAATTCACAGCAAGGTTTATGATGCTAATTCATATAGTAGATTGATGTTGTTAGGACAGTGTTTAAGTAACCTGAAAGTACTACCAGAATATAAAACAGCGTATATTGTTCTTACGCAAGAAGAAAAAGATAGGTTTAACTATGAAAAAGGTGATACAGAAGGTGTTGTTAATTATGCGCTATCGCTAAAAGGAATAGTGTTTGCTGCTATTTTTATAGAGGACGTTGAGCAGAAGTTAATAAAAATATCATTCAGATCTAAAGGTAAATTCTCAGTAAATACTTTTGCTAGGAATTATTTTGAAGGAGGAGGGCATGATAACGCGGCAGGAGGACGTTCAACAATTCCTGTTAAAGAAACAATTACTAAATTTACAGCGTTATTACCAAAATATAAGAACGAATTACAAACTTCATATGAAGCGTAAACTATATGTATATATAATTCCATTTTTGTGCTTAGCTTGTAGCGAAATAGAAGCAAGAAGGCCTAAGCAACATTCTACAACTAGTTTTTATAAAGAGGTAATTGAAGAGAATAAAAAACTAAATAAAGTAGAACAAAAAAAGATAGAGTTGTTACTGGCAAAAGATACATTAACAAATTACTTAGTCTCTTCTAGTGGATTTTGGTATGCTTATAAAAGTAAGGACACCCTTAATACAAGGTATCCAGCAAAAGGAGATATTGTGAATATAAGTTATAATATCTCAGACGTACAGGGTAATTTAATTTATGAAGAAATAACCAGAGATTATACCGTAGATAAAGAAGATCTTATACCTGCTTTGCAAGAAGGAATAAAGTTGATGAAAAAGGGAGAAACTATTACATTTGTAATTCCATCATACAGAGCTTATGGAGTAGTAGGAGACGGGAATAAGATTGGAATAAATAAAACGTTAAAGAGTACATTAACATTAATCGATATTAAAAACTAAAGAATGAAATTAAACAAGTTTATAGCTATTACAGCTTTAGGGTTGACAGCAGTATCATGTAACAACAATCAGTTAAAAACAAAGAAGAGTCTTGAAACTAGCATAGATTCAGTAAGCTATGCGTTAGGTTTAAATACTGGAGTTCGTATGCAAGCAGATGCTAATGCAAAAGAATTAGATGCTGATTTATATCTTCAAGGATTTGTTAATGGAACAGATTCAACAAATTTATTAATTGAGGTTAAAGACGCCGAAGCTATCATCAGACAGTATTTCCAAAAGAAGCAAATGGAGCAGATGAAGCAAAGAGAGGAAGAAATGAAGAAAAAAGCTGAAGTTGATCATGCAGATTACAAAAAAGAAAATGAAGCATTTCTTGCAGCTAATAAAAATAAAGATGGTGTAAAAACTACTCCTAGCGGATTACAATACATGGTTATTAAAGAAGGAGAAGGAGATACACCAGGAGCAACTGATAAAGTAAAGGTTCATTACCACGGAACGTTAATCGACGGTACTGTTTTTGATAGTTCTGTAGATAAAGGAGTTCCTTCTGAGTTTGGTGTTAACCAAGTAATCAAAGGTTGGACTGAAGGTTTACAATTAATGAAAACAGGAGCAAAGTATAAGTTTTTTATACCTCAAGAATTAGCTTACGGATACCAACAAAGAGGTCCAGTTCTTAAACCATTTTCAACGTTGGTTTTTGAAGTAGATTTAATTGATATAATAAAGCCAGAGCAGCCTAAAGCTGAACAAGGAAAATAATAGTAATAGACAAATCAAAATTAAAACACCATTTATGGTGTTTTAATTTTTAAAGTAATAACGAAATGAAATCGATAAAATTTTTAATACCAATATTAGCGATTATAGTTTCTTGTAAATCTGTAAAATATCCAGATTTATCAGATGGTATTTATGCCGACATTCAAACGAATAAAGGAGATATCTTAGTAAAACTTCACGCAGATGAAGTACCAATGACAGTTGCTAACTTTGTTTCTTTAGCAGAAGGAAATAACCCTAAGGTTTCTGAAGAATATAAAGGTAAAAGATACTATGATGGAATAGCATTTCACAGAGTTATCCAAAACTTTATGATTCAAGGAGGAGACCCAACTGGATCTGGAAGAGGTAATGCAGGATATCGTTTTGATGATGAATTTCCGTTAAATGAAAAAGGTAAACTATTGTATAGTCATGATTCAGAAGGAATATTGTCAATGGCAAATTCTGGAAAAGCAACCAATTCAGCACAGTTTTTCATAACGCATAAAGCTACACCATGGTTAAATGGAAAACATTCTGTGTTTGGAAAAGTTGCCAAAGGTCAATCGATCGTAGATACGATAGTGAAAAATGATTTAATCAATAGGGTAGATATTATCCGTGTAGGAAAAACAGCAAAAAAGTTTAACGCACCTGAAGTCTTTTTAACAGAGATTGCTAATGCAGATGCTAGGGAAGAAGAGCGAAAACGAAAAATAAAAATAGCAAAGGAAAACTATAAAAAAAATCTAGGGTATTATGATTCTAAGGTTACAGATTCAGGATTAAAAATCTTGAAACTAAAAGAAGGAAATGGAAAGAAAGTGAACCCAAATTTACCAACCACAGTTCATTATTTAGTTACTGATGATTTGGGGAATAAGATAGATTCATCTTTAGATAAAAATAAACCATTCACATTTACAGTTAACAAAGTAGCGTTAATAGCTGGATGGAAAGAAGGTGTTAAAACAATGCGAGAAGGTGACAAAGTAAGGTTGTTTATACCTAGTTATCTTGGTTATGGTCAAGTAGGGCGACTACCGTTGATTAAACCGAATACAGATTTAGTTTTTGAAATTGAAGTTTTAGAAGTTGGAAAAGCTGGAGAGTAGTTTTTTAGACACAATAATAGCTAGCGATAAAAAGTTGTTAATTTACCTCAATAATTTAGGTAACGAGCAATGGGATGCTGCATGGTTATTTATAACAAATCAGTTCAACTGGGTTCCATTATTCTTGTTTGTATTAATTTTACTAGGAAAAGCTTTTGGGTTTAAAAAAACCTTATTTTCTTTGTTGTTTATAGCTTTGATGGTCGCTTTTTCAGATCAGTTTACAAATTTCATAAAAAATTCAATAGGCAGAACTCGACCGTGTAATACTCTTGAATTACAAGAATATTTGCGTGTATTTGTATACAAGCCTAGAGGTAAGAGTTTTTGGTCGGGACACGCTTCCTTATCCACAACTTTTGTAACGCTTATTATTTTACTTTTAAGAAAGTATTATAAGTTTATATATCTATTGGTATTATTTCCTTTAATCTTTGGTTATAGTAGAATTTATCTGGGAGTTCATTATCCATTGGATGTTTTCTCAGGATACCTTTCTGGAATCATTTTAGGAACATGCTTCTATAAAGTTCATAAATACTTAACAAAAAGAATATTTGATAAAACAGTAATTTCCTAATTACTGTTTTATTTTTTCGATATCACTCAGACGTATTGGCTTCGTTTCATTACCAAGCTTTCCTATTATTTGTAGTGTTTTTGGTTGAAAATCTTGGTCAAATTTAGGAATATGAACATGTATTTTATCATTGTCTAACTGAGCTTCATATATTCTAACTTCTCTATGATCTCTTAAAACAATAAAGAGCGAAAACATTTTTAATTGAATATTGGAATGATCATAACTTACAGGAATAAAATTTTTGTGATTTTCTTTTAAAGAAGAACTCGTTATTGAGAACTTATTTTGAGTGTTTTTTAAAAAAGGACCAATTATATTTTTAAAATATAATTTCCCATTATTTCTTTTTATTACTGAATCTGTTGGGTTTTGATTTTTTCTAATTCCAATTTCAACCACATTGTTAAGGCTATAATTTTGATTAAAATTATATAAATCGTACTGGTTTTTTCTACTGTCCCAAGAATTATATTGATGAGGTCTTTTTCCTGAGTAAAACCAGTAAGTTGAAGTGTTTTGGTATGAATTTAAGAATAGAGGAGTTCTATTTCCAATTTCTGTATCCAAATTAGCTACCCATTTTTTATTGCCATGCATTTCAAACTGCTTTGGAAGTATTCCATCGTTAGCTATAATAATTCTTAAAATAATTAAAATACCAATTGAAATAAAGGCTAATATTTTAAACAGCTTAAGATAGTTTTGATGTTCAATTAAGAAGTGAAAAGTAATGATGATTAAAGAAATTGATATAGGAAGAACCCATTGCGCTTGTACATGATTTTTAAACGAGGAAATAAAGAAGAATACAGCAAAACCAATAACAATATATCGTAATGCTTTTTCGAAAGCGTTTTTCACATGTAAACGCTTAAAAAATGCCATGTACACCACTGGAAAAGTAAATCCTATAATAGCTATTAAGTTTAGAAAATGATTTGTAGTAAAATCTAAACGATAACTTTTAGAACTTCTTTCAAATAAATGGTATTTAAAAGATGCAAAATCGTTGATAAACTGCCAATAAATATGAGGAGTGAATAAAAGCACTGTAGCTAGAGCGGTTAACCATATTTTTCCATCTTTTAGAACTTTTAAATTAGATAATAAAACAAATAAAATAATTAAAACACCCTGATATTTACTGTAAAGCATACCTGCCATAGCAATAGAAAGTATGATGTAACTAAGAGGAGATTGCTTAGAAATATATTTTTTGTACCCTAGTAAAAATAACGCAAAGAAAAATAATAAAGGTGTATCAGGAACCGTAATAAATCCATAAACTGTAAATAATGCAGTTGATGAAATTAATAATATAAACAGCCAAGTGAACTTTTCTTTTTGTTTATGTTCAATTAACTGCCATATAATATAATATGTAACTGAGAGTGTTATTGCAGATAGAAAACGAACACTTATTTCACCATCACTGAAAAGGAGTTTAGAGATGCTTATCCAGACAGCAACCATAGGAGGATGATCGAAATAACCCCAATCTAAGAAGTTGCTATAAGTCCAATAATAAGCTTCATCAGCAAGTAACTCTGTAGAGTAACCTTGTATGATATTAACTACGGTTAGTAGAATTAAAAATAGCGGTAAAAGGTATTTAGAGTTAAGTATAGTCTTCATGCCAACAAAACTAAAAAAACTTAGCATTGTTACATCCTAAATTCAATAAAAAGCAGAAATAAAATAAAAAACCCTGAGACTATTAATCTCAGGGTTTTTATTTTATTCATCATCAACTTCTGTTCTAGATTCTTTTGGTTTTTCACCTTTTTCAATTTTTATGGTAAGTTTTTTAGTCTTATCATCTAAATCCATAAAGATGGTATCACCCTCGTCCAGCTTTGAATTTACAATTTCTTCAGCAAGTGCGTCTTCTATGTATTTTTGAATAGCTCTTTTCAGAGGACGTGCACCATATTGTTTATCGAAACCTTTATCAGCAATATAATCTTTAGCTGTAGTACTCAAATTTAAATGATATCCTAAATCAGAGATACGGTCTAATAGTTTCTTTAATTCTATGTCAATAATTTTGTGGATATCTTCACGCTCTAAAGAATTAAAAATTATTACGTCATCAATTCTATTTAAGAATTCTGGAGCAAAAGATTTTTTTAGAGCACCTTCAATAATGCTTCTAGCGTGAGCATCTTCTTGCTCTTTTTTAGACTGTGTTCCAAAACCAACACCGCCACCAAAATCTTTTAGTTTACGAGCACCAATGTTTGAGGTCATTGTGATGATTGTATTTCTAAAATCAATCTTTCTACCTAAACTATCTGTAATATGTCCATCGTCTAATATCTGTAAAAGCATATTAAATACATCTGGATGTGCTTTTTCAATCTCATCTAAAAGGATTACAGAATATGGCTTCCTTCTTACTTTCTCCGTCAACTGTCCACCTTCTTCATATCCAACATATCCAGGAGGTGCACCAATTAAACGAGAAATAGCAAACTTCTCCATATACTCACTCATATCAATTCTAATCAATGAATCTTCAGAATCGAACAACTCTCTGGCTAAAACCTTAGCAAGTTGTGTTTTACCAACACCAGTAGATCCTAAGAATATGAAAGATCCGATAGGTTTGTTAGGGTCTTTTAATCCTACTCTATTACGTTGAATAGCTTTTACAACCTTGCTAACAGCTATATCTTGACCTATAACTTTTCCTTGGATAAGTTTTGGTAGTTCAGCTAATCTACTACTTTCAGCTTCTGCTACTCGATTAACAGGAATTCCTGTCATCATAGAAACTACTTCGGCTACATTTTCTTCAGTTACAGTCTCCCTGTGTAACTTAGAATCCTCTTCCCATTGTTGTTGCGCAGAATCTAATGCAGATTCGATATTTTTTTCATCATCACGAAGTTTTGCAGCCTCTTCATATTTTTGACCACTAACCGCTGTTGTCTTTTGAGCTCTAATTTCTTCAAGTTTAGATTCTAATTCAAGAATTTGTTGAGGAACTACAATATTGGTAATATGAATTCGAGATCCTGCTTCATCCAAAGCATCGATAGCTTTGTCTGGTAAAAAACGATCTGTCATGTATCGGTTCGTTAACTTTACACAGGCTAATATAGCTTCATCTGTAAATTCAACATTGTGATGAGATTCATATTTTCCTTTGATGTTATGTAAAATTTGCACCGTTTCTTCAACCGTAGTAGGTTCAACGATTACTTTTTGGAAACGACGTTCTAAAGCACCGTCTTTTTCAATATTAGTTCTGTATTCGTCAAGAGTTGTTGCACCAATACATTGGATTTCACCTCTCGCTAATGCTGGTTTTAGCATGTTTGATGCATCTAAAGAACCTGTTGCTCCTCCAGCTCCAACAATAGTGTGAATTTCATCAATAAATAAAATGATATCATCATTTTTTTCTAACTCATTCATTAAAGCTTTCATGCGCTCTTCGAACTGACCTCTATACTTAGTACCAGCAACTAAACTGGCCAGATCAAGAGATACAATTCGTTTATCAAATAAAATGCGAGAAACTTTTCTATTTACAATTCTTAAGGCTAATCCTTCGGCAATGGCAGATTTACCTACACCAGGTTCACCAATAAGCATAGGGTTATTCTTTTTTCTCCTGCTTAAAATTTGAGAAACACGCTCAATTTCTTTTAAACGTCCCACAACAGGATCAAGTTTTCCTGTTTCAGCTAAAGCAGTTAAATCTCTTCCAAAATTATCTAAAACGGGGGTTTTAGATTTTTTGTTTGTTTTTCCTCTTTGCGATTGTTGGCTATACGGACCTGACTTTTCTTCAGAAAATTCATCTCCAGAAGTCTCAGCAATAGGATTGATAGGTAAATTGTGGTCTTCCATATTTAGTTCTTTATATAAAGCTTTCGCTTGATCGTAATCGATGTCGTATTTCTGCAACAATTTAGTTGCAGGATCATTTTCATTACGAAGAATACACAACAATAAGTGAGCTGTATCTATAGCATCACTTTGATAGAGTTTAGCCTCTAAAAATGTTGTTTTTATCGCTTTTTCTGCTTGTCTTGTTAAATGTAAGTTTTTTTTCTGATTTACTTCTGCAATTGAAGAAACAGGATTTAACTTTTCCAATTTGTTACGAACTAAGTCTAAATCTATATCAAATGTTGTTAAAATATCAATAGCCTTACCGTCTCCTTTTCTAATTAAACCCAGTAAAAGATGTTCAGTTCCAATAAAATCATGTCCTAAACGGAGTGCTTCTTCTTTACTGAAAGTGATAACATCTCTAACGCCAGGTGAAAAATTTTCGTCCATAAATTTAATTTTCTTTGTGTAAAGTTAGTAAGAATTTTTTTTAGAAAATTACAAAAAAGATGCCACTTTTAAAACCTGCAATTATGTCTTGTTATAAAAGGGTAGTAAACTGTTAAAAAACCAAGGGAATTGTTAATAAATATCCTGAATTGGAAAGGTTAAAAGTTTGGTGTTATTAGTTAAAATGATATCTTGCAACGTTATAAAGCACAAATGTTATGCTTGTATGAAAAGAAAGTGAATTTTATAGTATATAAGATTCGCTTTTTTAACGAAATGAATATTAATGTTTTAAAAAGATTTATATGGCAGACGGCGAAAAGTTAATTCCTATTAATATTGAAGAGCAAATGAAATCAGCATACATTGATTACTCAATGTCTGTGATTGTTTCAAGAGCCTTACCAGATGTTAGAGATGGTTTAAAACCAGTACACAGAAGGGTATTGTTTGGAATGCATGAGTTAGGAATAAAGTCTACAGGAGCTTATAAGAAATCAGCAAGAATCGTTGGGGAAGTATTAGGTAAATATCACCCACATGGAGATACGTCAGTTTATGATTCAATGGTGCGTATGGCACAACACTGGAGCATGCGTTACATGATGGTAGATGGCCAAGGGAACTTTGGGTCTGTAGATGGTGACAGTCCTGCTGCAATGCGTTATACAGAGGTGCGTATGCAGAAGATTTCTGAGGACATGTTGGGCGATATCGAAAAAGATACAGTAGATCACAAACTTAACTTTGATGATACTTTAAAAGAACCAACAGTGTTACCTACTAGAATTCCTAATTTATTAGTTAATGGAGCTTCAGGTATTGCAGTTGGTATGGCAACAAATATGGCGCCACATAATCTAACAGAAGTCGTTAATGGTACTATCGCTTACATCGATAACAGAGAAATAGAGATTGATGAGTTAATGCAGCATGTAAAAGCCCCTGACTTTCCTACAGGGGGAATTATTTACGGTTATGATGGAGTTAGAGACGCTTTTCATACAGGAAGAGGTCGTATCGTTATGCGCGCCAAAGCCACGATAGAAGAAGTTAAAGGAAGAGAGTGTATCATTGTGACAGAAATACCATATCAGGTTAATAAAGCTGATATGATCAAGAAGACTGCAGACTTAGTTAATGATAAAAAGCTTGAAGGAATAGCGAGTATTCGTGATGAATCTGACCGTAAAGGTATGCGAATTGTTTACGTGTTAAAGCGTGATGCAATTCCTAATATTGTTCTTAACAAACTATTCAAATACACACAATTACAAACGTCATTTAGCGTTAATAATATTGCTTTAGTTAAAGGTCGTCCAGAACAATTAAATTTAAAACAGTTAATTCAATATTTTGTAGAACACAGACATGAAGTTGTAGTTCGTAGAACGGAATTTGAATTAAAGAAAGCAGAAGCGCGTGCGCACATTCTAGAAGGATTAATCATTGCTTCAGATAACATAGACGAAGTAATAGCAATAATACGAGCATCTAAGAATGCTGATGAAGCTCGTGAAAAGTTAATTGAGCGTTTTGAATTAACAGAAATTCAAGCTAAAGCAATCGTAGAAATGCGATTACGTCAGTTAACAGGACTAGAGCAAGACAAATTAAGAGCCGAGTATGATGATATCATGTTAACCATAGCAGATTTAAAAGATATTTTATCTAATGAAGCTAGACGTTATAACATAATCAAAGATGAGTTGACTCTAGTTAGAGATAAATATGGTGATGATCGTCGTTCAGTTATAGAGTACGCTGGTGGAGACATGAGTATAGAAGATATGATACCAGATACTAAAGTTGTGGTAACTATATCTCATGCAGGTTATGTCAAACGTACTAATTTAGATGAATACAAGGTTCAAAATAGAGGAGGAAGAGGACAAAAAGGAGTTACAACTCGTAATGAAGATTTCCTAGAACATCTTTTTGTTGGTACCAATCATCAACACATGCTATTCTTTACACAAAAGGGTAAAGTATTTTGGATGAGAGTTTTTGAAATTCCTGAAGGTGGTAAAAATACGAAAGGAAGAGCTATTCAAAATCTAATTAATATTGAGCAAGACGATAAGGTAAAAGCATTTTTAGTTACAGATAGTTTAAAGGATGAAGATTATATCAATAATCATTTTATTATTATGGCAACTAAAAAAGGTAAAGTTAAAAAGACACCTTTAGAACAGTATTCTCGTCCAAGAGCTAATGGAATTAATGCAATTACGATTAAAGAAGGCGATGAGCTATTAGAGGCTAAACTAACTACAGGAGATAGTCAAGTTATGTTAGCACTAAAATCTGGTAAATCAATACGCTTTGAAGAAGAGAAAACTCGACCAATGGGAAGAACTGCTTCTGGTGTTAGAGGAATAACGTTACAGAGTGATGATGATGAAGTAATCGGTATGGTTTCTGTAAATGATATGGATAGTAATATCTTAGTAGTTTCTGAAAAAGGATATGGTAAGCGTTCGAAATTAGAAGATTATCGTGTAACTAATAGAGGAGGTAAAGGAGTTAAAACGTTAAATATCTCTGAAAAAACTGGTAATTTAGTAGCCATTAAGAACGTAGATGATTCAAATGATTTAATGATTATCAATAAATCAGGAATTACTATTCGAATGGCGGTTGAAGATTTACGTGTCATGGGAAGAGCAACTCAAGGAGTTCGACTGATTAATATTAAAAATAACGACAGTATTGCTGCTGTTGCTAAAGTTATGCAGGAGGAAGAAAATGAAAATGGCATGGAAATTGAAAATGAAACTAATGTAAATTAAGAATACAGTATAACATATAACTAAAACCACTAAAATGAAAAAACAAGTTTTAGCAATTTCTCTAGGTTTATTAACGTTAGGTTCTTTTGCTCAAAAGAGAGAACTAAAATCTATTGAAAAAGCACTTAAAAATAAGGATGTTGCAGGAGCACTTACAAAAGTGAATTCATTAGAAGAAACAATAGAAAGTGCCGATGATAAATACAAATCAAAATTTTACTTTTTAAAAGGTAAAGTATATTCAACTCAAAACGAATACGTAAAAGCAGCGGCAAGCTTCAATAAATTATTTGATTTTGAGAAGAAAATAGGTAAAGAGCGTTATTCAAGTGATGCAAGACCAATGCTTGACGAAATGGTTCAAAAGGTATCTGAGAAGGCAATTAATTTATATAATAAAGACAAATCATATAAGGAAGCTGCTAAATATTTCTATTTAACTTATGAATTAAGTCCAAGAGATACATCGTTTGCATACAATGCAGCAGTAAGTGCCACACAGGCAAAAGATTATGATACTGCTATCAAATACTATAAGGAGCTGAAAAAAATAGGGTACACAGGTAAAGAAGTGCAATATTTTGCTACTAACAAGAAAAATGGTAAAGAAGAGAACCTAGGAAGCAAAGCTCAAAGAGACTTGATGGTTAAATCTGGTCAATACATAAAACCTGTTCAAAAAGTAAGTGAAGGAAAGCAAGCGGGTATGATTAAGAATATGGCTATGATTTACAAAGAGCAAGGAAAGACAGACGAAGCAATTGCTGCGCTATCTGAAGCTAGAAAAGCTGAGCCAAACAATTTAAACCTATTATTGAACGAAGCTGATATGTACGTTAAATTAGGTCAAATGGATAAATTTGGAGCACTTATGAATGAAGCTGTTTCACTTGATCCTAATAACCCTACATTGTATTATAATTTAGGAGTAGTAAACTTTAATCAGGGTAGAGCTAAAGAAGCGATAGGTTACTACAAGAAAGCTGTAGAGTTGAAACCAGATTATTCGGATGCTTACATGAACTTATCAGTGGTAATTTTAGACCAAGAGAAAGAAATTGTAGAAGAGATGAATAAAAATTTATCTAACTTCAAAAAGTACGATGAATTGGCTTTAAAGCAGAAGAATGTATATAAAGAAGCTTTACCTTACTTAGAGAAAGCAGATAGCTTAAATAGAAATTTAGAAACTATTAAATCATTAATGAGCATTTATGAAGTGTTAGAAATGAATGATAAAGCTAAAGAATTTAGAGATTTATACAAATCAATGAAATAAGTTACAGGCTTAGTTAAAATAAAAAAAGAGAAACTTTAAAGTTTCTCTTTTTTTATTTTTAAACAATTCTCTTCAAAACTCTTAGCTTATGAGAATGTTGTTGTGTATCAATATTATAGATGCCGCTATGATCTAGTTTGTCAATTCTTACCTTACCATGTGCATGCATGATATTGTAATCAGTCATTACTATACCAACATGAGTTATAATGCCTTCATCATTGTCAAAAAAGGCTAAATCACCAGGTTCACTTTCTTCAATAAAACTTAATACTTCTCCTTGTGTAGCTTGTTCTTTAGCATCTCGTAGTAAATTGTAACCACAAAGTTTATAAACAGTTTGAGTAAAACCAGAACAGTCAATACCGAAAGGTGTTTTACCACCCCATAAATATGGTACATTCAAAAAAAGATAAGCAGTTTTAATGATATCAGATTTTGAGAGCTGTTTACCATTAACTTTTCCTTCAAAAATAAAATCGTGATTATTGATTTTAAAAGAGTTTTGTTGGAAGAAGGGTAAATGAGCTCCTAAAGGAATTGTGGTAAGGTTATTTTCTTTGTCATATATGAAATCGATTAGTTCACCAGAATAATGAAGGTGTCCAGTGTTTATTTTTTCATAAATGTTAGCAGGTAATTCTTCATATTGTTTATTATCTATATAACCTTCATACCCGTCAAAGGCAAGCTTAATTTTACTCCATTTTTTCTCTTTTTCAAGAATAATAAAGTGCTCACCAAAAACAACCTGATTAACCATTTCAGAAGTGTCTGAAGCTAATAAACGAAGCGGTACAATGCTTAAATTACAAATTCCGTACAATACACTACCTTTTAAAACTAGATTCTTTCAATAACCATTGCACTAGCTCCACCGCCACCATTACAGATACCAGCAGCACCAATTTTAGCATTATTTTGCTTTAGAATAGAAGTTAAAGCAATGACAATTCTTGCACCAGAAACACCTAACGGATGTCCTAACGAAACTGCACCACCATTTACATTTACTTTATCGTCTGATAAGTTTAATATTTTCATATTAGCTAGACCTACAACTGAAAAAGCTTCATTCAATTCAAAATAATCGACATCGTCTATAGAAACACCCGCCTTATTTAATGCTTTAGGAAGAGCTTTTGCTGGAGCTGTTGTAAACCATTTAGGTTCGTGAGCTGCATCTGCATATCCTTTAATTTTAGCCAAAGGAGTAATCCCTAATTCTTTTGCTTTTTCAGCTGACATTAACACTAAAGCAGCTCCACCATCATTAATGGTAGATGCATTAGCAGCCGTAACTGTACCTTCTTTAGTAAAAGCAGCGCGCAAAGCAGGAATTTTTTCCATTTTTACGTTTTTATACTCTTCATCTTCACTAAATATTAAAGGCTCGCCTCTTCGTTGCGGAACTTCTACAGGAACAACTTCATCTGTAAATTTACCTTCACTCCATGCTTTTGCAGATCTATTATAAGATTGTATTGCATAATTATCTTGATCTTCTCTTGAAAATTCATATTCAACAGCACACTCATCAGCGCATACACCCATAGCAACTTTTTCATAAGCATCTACAAGTCCATCTCTTTGCATACCATCTTCCATTTTTACAGGACCAAATTTTGTAGCCGATCGCGCATGTTGATAGTGAGGAATCATACTCATATTCTCCATTCCACCAGCAACAACGATATCAGCGTCACCAAGAGCAATTGCTTGACTTGCGAGCATTATTGATTTCATACCAGAAGAACATACTTTATTCACCGTAGTACAAGGAACAGTATTAGGAATGCCAGCAATGATAGCGGCTTGTCTTGCTGGAGCTTGACCCAAGCCAGCAGAAACTACATTACCCATAAAAACTTCATCAACCATCTCTGGTTTTAGGTCAATTTTATTTAAAGCGCCTTTTATAGCAACTGCACCAAGTTTAGGAGCAGGTACTGTAGATAAAGTTCCTAAAAAGCTTCCTATTGGTGTTCTTGCTACTGAGGCTATTACTACTTCTTTCATATGTGAGTTCGTTTGTTATAAATGTACTGCGAAAATAACCATTTTATAATAAGTTCTCAAATAATCGTAAAAGGTTATATTTACATTTCTAAACAAAAAAAATGAGCAAGTTAATTGATAATTTGTATAAAAATAACGCAACCATTTATAAAGTATTATTATTTGTTATAACTGCTTTTGCCATCGTTTATTTATTTCCGAAAGGAGGTACATTTCGCTATAATTTTTCGCAAGGTAAGCCATGGCAATATACAAACCTATATGCTCCTTTTGATTTTGCTATTCAGAAGACAGAAGAGGAGGTTTCATCAGAAATAGAACAATTAAAATCTACAGCCAAACAGTATTTTCTTTACGATACGGCATTACCAAAATCTTCGATGAAGAGTTTTATTGAAAGCATGGAGTTGTTATCACCATCTGACAGTTTGTCAACAAAGGAAATCAATAACCTCATAAAAAAAGGGAAATCTATAATACGAGATGTATACAAAGTAGGTTTTGTTAATGAAACGTATAAGAGCAAAGTAAATAGAAACTCGATAATAGTATTGCGTAAAGGAAATTCAATAGAAGATGTTCCTTTTATTAGGTTAGTGAAATCTACAGATATTCTTCCTTTCATAACTAACGAATTATCAAAATTTAAATCATCATTTGGAAAGAATTACACATTTAAACAGCTCTCAGAAATACTAGAGCCCAATGTAAAGTTTGATAATGATTTTACACAACGAGAGTTAGATGAAATGGTAAAAGAAATTTCTTATACTAAAGGAAAAATTTCTAAAAATGAATTAATAATCTCTAAAGGAGATATTGTAGAAGGAAAGAATTTTAATGTTTTAAAATCATTGCGAGAAGCTTCAAAATCACAAATATGGACAAAGTCTAATTATAATTGGTTAGTTTTCGGTTATACGATATTGGTAGCACTTGCATTGTTGATGTTATTATTATTTTTAAGTCGTAACAGAGAAGATATATTTAAGAACAATAGTAAAGTAACATTTATTTTTTCCAACATACTATTGATGATTTTCGTTCAAACAATGATGGTTAAATACAATCCTAACTTTTTATATGTAGTTCCGCTAAGTATTTTGCCAATAGTACTTAAAGCATTTTTCGATGCACGTTTAGCCTTATTCACTCATGTACTAACTATTTTACTTTTAGGATTTATTGTTCCAAATAGTTTTGAGTTTATATACCTACATATTATTGCCGGAATCGTAACAGTTCTAACGGTAAATGAATTATACAAAAGAGCTAATTTATTTATATCCATAGCGCAGATCACGTTAATATATATGCTTACTTATTTTGCGTTTACCATTATAAAAGAAGGAAATATAGAAAAAATTAACTGGTTATATTTTGGACAGTTTGCAGCAAACGGATTGTTGTCTTTTTTATCGGTATTCTTCATATATTTTTATGAAAAAACTTTCGGATTAGTTTCTGATGTTACGTTACTAGAGTTATCAAATACGAATTCAACATTATTAAGAGAATTAAATGAGAAGGCGCCAGGAACTTTTCAGCATTCTATTCAAGTAGCAAATCTAGCTGAAGCTGCTGCTAATGAAATTGGAGCAAATTCAATGTTGGTTAGGGCAGGAGCCTTGTATCACGATATAGGAAAAATGTACAACCCTAAATATTTTACAGAGAATCAAATTACGGGTGTAAACCCTCACAATGATCTTTCACCTAAAGATAGCGCCTACATTATCTTAAATCACGTTATAAAAGGTATTGAGATTGCTAAAAAATACAATTTACCAGACCGTATTATCGATTTTATAAGAACACATCATGGAACTAGTTTGGTGTATTATTTTTATAAGAAAGAGGAGGAGTTAAATCCTGATGAGGTAATAGACGTTAAAAAGTTTAGGTACCAAGGTCCAATTCCTTTTTCAAAGGAGACTGCAATTTTGATGATTTGTGATGCAGCAGAAGCAGCTTCTAAGAGTTTAAAAAAGCCATCAGCTCAATCTATAGATGATTTAATAGATAAGATAGTAGAAGGGCAAAAAAACAACAAACAGTTTATAAATTCAGATATTACCTTTAGAGAAATAGAAAAAATCAAAAAAGTTATAAAAGCTAAACTCATGAATATATACCATTTACGAGTTGAATACCCAGAATAGCTAAAAAAAAATATAAAAATACTTGTGAGATTCCTTTTCTAATGCTAGATTTGCACTCGCAATTTTCAACTCATATTAAGAGTTAAGGAGAGGTGGCAGAGTGGTAATGCAGCAGCCTGCTAAGCTGTCATCCTTCGGGATGCCCGGGTTCGAATCCCGGTCTCTCCGCTATTAAATTGTAGATGACCTAATCGGGGTGTAGCGTAGCCCGGTCATCGCGCCTGCTTTGGGAGCAGGAGGTCGCAGGTTCGAATCCTGCCACCCCGACACTGTTTTCGTAGAAACATAAAAACTACGGGCTCTTAGCTCAGCTGGATAGAGCACCTCCCTTCTAAGGAGGCGGTCGCAGGTTCGAATCCTGCAGGGCTCACTAAAGCGGAGATTTTATCAAAATTGATAGAATTTTCGCTTTTTTTATTTCTTATATTACCCGTCATTTCTGTAATTGGAGAGAAAAACGAATTTATTCTAGTGGTTCGAAATTGGTCTAATTCGTGATTATAGAAGATTCCGTCAGGAAACAGCATTTGCTGAAAAACTTTTTTATTCTCCAAAGTAGAAGATTCCCATAACGGTAAGACATTGGTGGATGTTTTGGTAACAAAATTGATTACTTTTTTGAGGTTTGAACTGTATCCACTTGTTTTTTCAACTTCTTGTTCAATTTCAAAATATTCTTTTTTGTATTTAGAACTGTATTTATCATAAAGCTGTCTATCTATTTCGCCAATAACAAATCGTTCTTCGATATTCTCTAATTTCTTTTTAAGTGTATTTAGGTTGGTTTTTAAAATCTTTTCATTCTCTGTTTTTGACTTAAAAAACACACCCATTTGTTCTTCTAGTTGAACCTTGATAATTTCTAGTTCTTCTTTTTCAATCTTAAAAGAAGCAAGTGCTTTATTAAACAATTCGTGCATTGCTTTGGCACTACGATTTACTTTACATCCTTTTGTGCGACACTTGTAGTAATATAGATTTTTCTTTTTCACTAAATAACCCGTCATTCCTTTTCCACATTTTTCACATTTTGTAAAAATTTTTAAGGGTAGGTTATCGTTGTCTTTATTATGTACAAATCCGTGTATGCGTTTTTCTTTTCTAATATTATGAACTTTTAAAAAAAGTTCTTTAGAAATCATAGCTTCATGATTTCCTTGAATTACTTGGTCTGGAATCATTTTACTTGTAATCAATCCACAATAAAAAGGATTTGAAAACAAATCATTTAAACGCTTTTCGGATAAATTAACCCCTATTTTCTTTAAACGTCTTACAATTTCTACATTTGATAATTGGCTGTAAGCTTTCCATTCAAAAGCCTTTTTTAATAGTTTTCCTTCCTCATTAATCACCAACTTACGTTCTGTAGCTTTTCCTTTATTTAAGTCTTTATATCCTCTAGGAACAGCCCATACCCAATACCCTTTTAAAAGTAGTTCTTTCATGCCTGTAACCGTTTTATCTCTTCTTAGTTCATTATCCATCTGTCCAAAGAGAAAAAGTATTTTTTGCTGAAAAGAACCTGATGGAGTAGTTGGGTCAAGTTCTTGTGTAATAGCTAATGTGATAACTCCATACTTTTGAAGTAGTTCATCTGCAATGGATGCTCCATTAATACCCGAACGTGAAAAGCGTTCGTAAGAATACACAATAATGTAGCTAATATTCTTAGAACGTTTTACAAATGAGAGCATTCGATTAAACTCTTTTCTATCATCTGTTTTTGCAGATTCATAAGTGCCACCAAAATATCCAATAACATTTAGGTTTCGTTTTTGTGCGTATAAATCACAATGCCTTTTTTGAGAAGCTAAACTAGTATTATCTTCTTGGTCACTAGAGGAAACACGGGTATAAATAACAGCATTATTACCTTCTTGAAATTTTTTGGGAGCTTTTGGAGCGAATTGTTTGAAAAGAGCTAAGTTATTCATGGTTTAAGTGTTGAATATCAATAACAAAGATATAAGTATCTGTAAATTTTGTATAAAAATCAATGTTAAATAAGGTCTTAATTCTTTAAAAGACAGCTTCTAAAATTAATAAAGAAAGGGTTTCTGCACTTTTAATGAGTTGGTGATACTCAGATGAAGTGATGTTCTTGTACTTAGGAATTTGACGTATTTCTTCTATAGGTAATCGTTTCTTGACCCTTTCAGTAGCTTGCTCTATATTTTCCTCATTGACGTTTTGCATAGGTTGATAAATAGAAGCTCATTCTTTACTTCTTTTTATAAACTTATAGCTTTGATAGTATGTGATTTATTAATAAACAAAATCGTCGTTATTTGTCGTTAATTGTCTGATTTTGTTATAATAACGTCAGGGTTTTACAACTGGAATTTTAAATTTTAAGGGGTTTGTAATAAATGAAACTTTTATCATTTTTCGGGACAACGAAAAACTAGCAGGATATAAGTAGTTCTAATTTAAAAGTTGTTGCTTTTTTCGCTTAACTATCGGTACGCTCAAATACAAAAACTTCCAAAAGAACTGCTAGATATCCTTATGGAACTTGTAAAGACTATACAAGTTTTAGAAAATAATAAGGTATCTACTTCCTTGAAAACACGAGTATTTTACTACGTTGCAAACACACCTAATTATCCCCTAAAAGTCTTGACAAATCCCACTTCATTCATTTTGTTATGAATGGAAAATCAAACTAATACCCCTTAAAATTATTTAAAAAAAACACAATTTATTTTTTACTGGTGAATAACAATATCACTTTACAACTAGTTAGCTAGTTATACTACTGTATAGTCAGCCATACTTTCATCTGTTTGCACGATTTACTAGTTGGCTAAATAGCTAGCCAGTTAGTTAACTAGTAGGACTTTCAGTTATAAATATTTCTGTATAGCCAGTCATACAGATGTTTGAGTGGATGACTAGTTAGCTGACTAAACGGCTAGCTGTATCGCCGTATGTCTGGCTATACGGCATTACGGCAATACACCAAGAAAAACAGCTCTTTCGTTCCATTTCTCTTAACGATTTCATTTAATTGTATGTAAAGGCTTTGAGTGTCTTATTTTGCCTAAAGCTATGATAGTGTTAGAACCATTTGTTCGTTTTTAATTTGTAATGAACAGTTCTAAGAATGGTGATATTACATCACCACATAAATATCCATTAGAAAACTGTTCAGCGGAACAGAGCAAGTTGTGTAATGAGTGCCTCAAAAATACTTTTGTGCCTCTCATTACAAACTTGTCCTACGGAGTTTAAAATCCCTCCGAAGTCGAGGATTTTTGAATATATATTGGTTTTTTGAAATAAGAGCGAAGATATTTTCGCACGAAAAATTCATTATAATTAAAATAAAAACCTAAATGGTTATTATTTTAGACAGAAAAAGTATTAAAGAAAGACATTTTTCTAGCTATATAAAGATGATTATTAATAGTGAAAAAGTATCAAAAAATAGAAAAATGATTACTATAATTTAAAATTAGTAAGAATATGCAGGGTTACCAAACTTAAAAACACACATAATGTATTCGATTCGAAAAGGTTTAGAAAATGAATAAAAATATATTAATTCTTATAACTTCTTAACTCTTAGTTTTTCAATTTCTTGAACAGTTAACCCAGTAGAAAAAGCAATCGTTTCATTATCAACTCCTTTTCTTTTAAGCTGTTTGGCTATTTCTATTTTCTCTTGTCGTTTCGCAATCTTAGAAGCTTCTTCCTTAATGCGTCGCTCTAATTCATATTTAGGCACATACTTTGTGCTTTTCTCTAGTTTCTCTAGCAAGCCAGTATCTTTAAAACTTAAATAACTTTTATAGGTAATAATTAAATGATCTATTACGGGAGTATTTACAATTAGTCCTACTTGTATTAATTTGTCGGTAATATCTTTGTCTGCATCAGAGGGAGTGAGTTCTCCGCTAGGGTGGTTATGGCATAAAATAATTTTAACTGCACGTTTTTGCAAAGCCAAACTATATACTTCCATAGGTTCGGCAAAGGTTTTATTTATTGTTCCTAAGCTTATTAATTCAATGAATAAAATACGATTATTATTCTCTAAACCAATTACCCAAAAGTGCTCTCGGTTTTGGTCTATTTTACCTTCACGGAGCAAAATCTTTTGCATGATTCCGTAAAGGTCGTCTGAGTTTAAGATTTTTATTTTTTCGGCTTCGGTTAAATTAATATCCATAAAATCAAAATTATAATTTTAAATTTAAAAATATAAGTTCTCATACATGCTTTTTTTTATTAAAAAGCTTAACTCTTTAAGATAGCTTATTGTTTGGTTTACAGTTGATAAAATAAATAGAGCCGTTCAAGAGAAGATTACATTACATCAATTAACTTTAGATTGCGTATCAGTATCTATCACTTTTTCCTGTATGATTACTAAATGATGATAAATCAATCTAGTGAAATGAAAAGTAATGACCATTCAAATTGCAACCATTAAATAAGAATCCTGAAATTATTTGCACAACCATTGCATCAAAAAAGTGTTATCTTTGTTTGGATGAAATTTTTAGCTTCCATATTAGCTATAATAATGTTAGCATTATCTACAATGCCTTGTTCTGATGGTCAAAATTTTGAAGACCAACAGCACGAAGAAATTAGTACAGAACATAATCACCAAGAAGATAGTGATGATTCTTGCCCAATGACTTGTATTTGTAATTGTTGCGGTATGTCAATAACTTATGAGCCTTTAGCAACATATGAGTTATTGAGTTTTCATAAAATTTCTACTCAATTAATTTCTACTTATCAATCAAATTATAGATTTGATTTTCATTCTAATATTTGGCAACCGCCACAAGTAATTAGCTAAAAAAACGATTTTAAATAAACTATTTAGTTAATTACAATTATAATTCAATGAATAAATACTTATTGAGCATAAAGCTCGTATTAATACTTTGCCTATCGTTAAAGGCACAAACATCAGACATACAAATAAAAGTAATCACAGAGGCTGAAAACGAGCCTCTAATGGGTGCTACAGTTTACTTTGAAGCATTAGAAAAAGGGGCTGTAACCAATTTCAATGGTATTGTAGAATTTACAGAAATACCAGATGGTCAACATCAAATAATAATTTCCTTTTTAGGTTTTGAAACATTTGAAACCACAATTCAAGTTCCAAGTAAAACAGAATTAATATTTAAACTAAAAGAAGGAGGTAATGAATTGGATGAAGTTGTACTTAAATCTACAAGAAGTACAAGAACTGTTCGAAAAATACCAACGCGTATAGAGTTTATTGGTGCAGAGGAATTAGGCGAGAAAGCAATAATGAACCCTACTAATATTTCTATGGTACTTCGTGAAAGTACAGGAATACAGATGCAACAAACATCATTAAGTAGTGGGAGTACAAATATTCGTATTCAAGGATTGGATGGTAGGTACACACAGCTTTTAAGAGATGGGTTTCCATTATATGGTGGTTTTTCAAGTGGATTAAGTATTTTACAAATACCACCTTTAGACTTACAACAATTTGAGATTATTAAAGGAAGTTCATCAACACTTTACGGTGGAGGTGCTATTGCAGGATTAGTAAATATGGTATCTAAAACACCAGACGAAGAACCTGCATTAGACATAATGCTCACGCAGACACAAGCATTAGGAAGTACAGCCAATGTATTTTATAGCAAACGAAATGAAAAATTCGGTGTTTCACTTTACGGCTCTGGTCACTATCAAAAAGCGTATGACCCAGAAGATGATGGTTTTAGTAATTTACCAGAAACGACATCAATTTCATTTAATCCTAAATTGTTTTATTATCCATCAGATAAAACAACACTTTGGTTTGGATTAAACGGAACGTATGATGATAGAATTGGCGGAGATATTACCAAAATTGAAAATGGTGAAGATGGTATTCATCAATACACAGAAGAAAACAACTCAAAACGATTAAGTAGTCAATTAGTATATCAAACACAATTAGATTCTATAAGTTCATTAGAATTTAAAAATAGTGTCTCTTTTTTCGATAGGAATTTAACTGTTCCAGATTTTAATTTTGATGGCAAACAAACAAATACTTTTACTGAAATCTCATATAATACAGCATCAGAAAAAACGGATTGGATAGTTGGAGCTAATCTATATACCTCAAATTTTGATGAAAATGATAACGCACCATTACAGCGTGACCAAAAAGATGTGACCTTTGGAGCATTTGTAAATAATATCTACGACATATCGGATAATTGGATATTGGAAACAGGATTAAGAGCAGATTATAATACTGATTTCGGTTTCTTTCCTCTTCCAAGAATTTCATTACTCTATAAAAATAATAGTGGATTTTCAAGCAGAATTGGTGGAGGTTTAGGGTATAAGATTCCAGATATTTTTACAGAAGAAGCAGAGTATATTAACTTTGAAAATGTGCTTGCAATAGATAAATCTACAGTAGATGCAGAACGTTCTTATGGTGTTAATTTTGATTTGAATTATCAAACTCGTCTATCTGATGAGATTGGTTTTTCTGTAAATCAATTATTCTATGTTACCGCTATTAATGATGGATTGCTTTTAAATTCAACAGATAACGGATTATTTCAGTTTGAAAATGCACCAGATGAAATCTTAAGTAAAGGAGCAGAAACAAATATAAAATTTACATACAAAGACTTTAGGTGGTTTTTAAACTATGCACTTATTAATACCAAACTAAATTATTTACCTGGTAATCCACAGAAACCATTAACTGCAAAGCATAATGCAGGTAGTGTTTTAATGTACGAATCTGATAAGTGGAGAATAGGTTATGAAACCTACTATACTGGAAAACAATTTTTATCTAATGGAACAGAAACCACAGATTTTGTAACAATGGGTTTATTGGTTATGCGTAATTTTAAATTAGGAAGTGTATTTGTAAATTTTGAAAACTTTACAGATAGAAGACAAAGCAGGTTTTCACCTTTGGTTTTACCACCGCACGAAAATCCTATTTTCCCAGAAATATATGCGCCTACAGATGGTTTTATTTTTAGTGTAGGGCTTATTATTAAACCATTTGGAAACGAAGACCACGATTAATCATGAAAACAATAGAACAACTATTAGAGTCAAAAAATATACGTGTTACCGCAATGCGATTATTAATTTATAAATTTCTTGCTGAAAAAAAGGTAGCAGTAACATTGAGTGATATTGAGAACGCTTTCGCGAAAGCAGATAGAACTACCTTGTACAGAACTATTAAAACCTTTGAAGAAAAGTTTATTGTACATCAAATAGACAATGGTACAGGAATTACCAAATATGCGTTATGCGAAGAGGGATGTAATTGTGATATAAAAAACGATTTGCATCTACATTTTCATTGTAATAATTGTAATGAAACCATTTGCTTAACAGACCATAAAGTACCTCAAATAAAGGTTCCTGACGGTTTTGTTTCAGAAAATGTAAACTTGGTTGTAAAAGGTATATGTGATAAGTGTAGTGGATAACAAATGCACTTCCATTGCACTTACTATTAAATTATTTTTACCCCAAATTAATGGATATGAAGTTTAATACTAAAATACCTAAACATCTTAAACAGGCATATAACGAAGAATTAAAACAATACAATTACTGTTTAGAAAATAAGCAGTTTGGTAATGCTTGGTATCATTTAGAGCGTAGTCATATAATAGGACAATCTTACCCTATAGAACATACCTATTCACATTGGCTAATGCTAAAGTTTGGATTTAGACAAAAAGATACCAAAGAAGTATTAGTGCAAATTATTAGATTGCTTGTGGGTGGGTGGAAATCATTTATAAATCACGTTCCGCTTGGTAATACAGGAGGTGCAAATGTACCACCATTAAAACGTATGCCTATTCCAAATGACATTGAAAAATTATTAGATATATAATGAAAGATAAATTAGCGGTTACAAGTATCCTAACAGCAATCACAGCTTCATTGTGTTGTATCACACCTGTATTGGCATTAATTGCAGGGACAAGCGGAATTGCTTCAACTTTTTCTTGGATAGAACCATTTAGACCTTACTTAATAGGGCTAACAATATTAGTTCTTCTGTTTGCTTGGTATCAAAAATTAAAACCAGAAAAAGAAATAGACTGTGAATGTGAAACGGATGAAAAACCAAAATTTATTCAATCAAAAACCTTTTTAGGAATTATTACAGTATTCGCAATTATAATGTTGGCATTTCCATACTACTCAAGTATGTTTTATCCAAATTTAGAGAAACAAATCGTTGTCGTTGATAAATCAAATATCAAAACAACAGAGTATAAAATAAGTGGAATGACTTGTGCGAGTTGCGAAGAACACGTAAATCACGAAGTAAACAAACTCAACGGCATTGTAAACTCAAAAGCTTCCTACGAAAATGGAAATGCAATCATTGAATTTGACAAGACCAAAACCAATGAAACGGAAATTGAGAAAGCAATTAACTCAACAGGTTATAAAGTAACTGACAAAAACGAAAATTAATGGAAACTATATTAAAGTCTGAAATTACTTGTCCAAACTGCGGACATAAAAAAGTAGAAGATATGCCAACAAACGCTTGTCAATTCTTTTACGAGTGTGAGAGTTGTAAAACAGTTCTCAAACCAAAGGAAGGAGATTGCTGTGTTTATTGTTCTTATGGTACAGTTCCTTGTCCACCAATTCAACAAAACAAAAGTTGTTGTTAAAACAAATGAAAAAAAAGAAAGTTAATTTAAGAGATTTAAAACTAAAACCTGAAGAAGAACACAGTCACGATGATGGTCATAATCACGATCACGGTGATAGTAATTCTTTTAAAACCTATATACCTGCAATCATAAGTTTCACAATGCTTATCATTGGAATAGGTTTAGATTATTTTGAGGTTTCTTTTTTTAAAGATTGGATTCGTATTGCTTGGTACAGTATAGCATATCTACCTGTAGGGTTTCCAGTAGTAAAAGAGGGTTGGAATAGTATTAAAAAAGGTGATGTTTTTACAGAGTTCTTTTTAATGTCTATTGCCACAATTGGTGCATTTATAATTGATGAATATCCAGAGGGTGTTGCAGTTATGTTGTTTTATGCAGTAGGAGAATTATTTCAAAACGCAGCAGTCAACAGGGCAAAGGGAAACATAAAAGAATTATTGGATGTTAGACCAAAAGAAGCCAATGTGTTTCGTGATGGTGATTATAAAAGTGTATCGCCTGAAGATGTCAATATTGGAGAGAAAATTCAAATTCGAGTAGGTGAAAAAATTCCATTGGATGGTATTTTATTATCCGAAAAAGCATCTTTAAATACCGCAGCCTTAACAGGCGAAAGCAAACCAGATTCCATTCAGAAAGAAGCAAAGGTTTACGCAGGTAGTATCAATTTAGAAAGCGTTATCGAAGTTGAGGTAACCAACAAGTTTGAAGACAGTTCTATTGCTAGAATATTAGACTTGGTTCAAAATGCAACAGCACGTAAATCGAAGACAGAATTATTTATTAGACAGTTTGCTTGCATATATACACCAATTGTCGTGTTTTTAGCTATTGGAGTTACTTTCCTACCTTACTTTTTTGTAGATGATTACGTCTTTAGGGATTGGTTATACAGAGCATTAATATTCTTAGTGATTTCTTGTCCTTGTGCGTTGGTAATTTCAATCCCTTTAGGATATTTTGGTGGTTTAGGTGTAGCTTCAAAGAATGGTATTTTATTTAAAGGTGCTTCATTTTTAGACGCTATGACCAAAATAAATACATTGGTAATGGATAAAACAGGGACAGTTACAAAAGGTGTATTTAAAATCAAAGAAATAAAAACTATTGGTTGGGATGAATCTGATTTTATGAGGTATTTAATGGCTATGGAAGAACAATCCACGCATCCAATAGCTAAAGCCATAATGGTATATAATGGAACTGAAAATAGCTATGAAGCAAAAGAAGTTTCTGAAATTGCTGGTAAAGGATTAAAAGGTATAGTAAACGCTAAAACTGTTTTAGTAGGTAACAAAGCCTTAATGCTTGCCAATAATATTGATGTTCCAACCGTAACGGAATCTATTGTAGAATCGATAGTATTAGTTGCAATCGATAATCAATTTGCAGGTTACGTAGTAATAGCAGATGAATTAAAAGAGGATGCAAAAGAAACTATTACAGAATTACACAAAGTAGGAATTAAGAAAATTATGATGCTTTCTGGTGATAAAGATTCCATTACTCAACAAGTCGCTAAAGAATTAAATATTGAAAATGCTAAAGGTGGTTTACTACCAGAAGATAAGTTAAACGAAGTTGAAATTTTAAAGAAAAATCCTGAAAACAAAATAGCTTTTATAGGTGATGGTATTAACGATGCACCTGTTTTAGCAGCAAGTAATGTTGGTATTGCAATGGGTGGTTTAGGTAGTGATGTTGCTATTGAAACAGCAGATGTCATTATTCAAACTGACCAACCTTCAAAAGTCGTAAGAGCAATTAAAATAAGTCGTTCCACACGAAAAATAGTTTGGCAGAATATCATTTTAGCTTTTGGTGTTAAAGTCATTGTCTTGATTTTAGGAGCAGGTGGTTTAGCCACAATGTGGGAAGCAGTTTTTGCAGATGTAGGTGTAGCATTATTAGCAATATTGAATGCAGTAAGGTTGCAGAGAATGAGTTGGAAGTAATTTAAAATTACAATCAGAACATTATCTTAGGACTAACAATTGAACTAATAGATTTGAACATAGAGTATAGTTTTAAAAACTGAACTATGAACAAATTTTTTATTTCCGAATTAAAATTTTATTATTTAATTTCACTATTCATAAAACTCACTATAATCTCAAAATCTTGAAGTAAAAAGTTCGATACTTCTCCTTCAGGGCTCACAATAAGCTTCACTAGAAATAGTGAAGCTTTTTTGTTTTTAAAGTAATGGTAAACAGTTAATTGTGTTTTTTTCTAGTTTTGAATTATTTGAATTTCTAAGATTTGGGATCAATAAATCACTACAGGAAGAAAGATATTTATAACTTTGTTTTAAGTGAAATAAAACGAAATATTGCTAAATAAAGCTATTTCTTATAAAATTTTAAGCAACGAAAAATATATTTAGACATAGGGAAAGTCAAAAGCAAAAGGATGGCTCTTTTCCACTTATTTGTATTTTAACAAGAAAATCTACACAGGTTAAGATTGCAATAAATACAAGTATTTCGATAGTAAACTTAAACCACAATACTTGGTTGATGAAAAACAGGTAGAAAATATATTCCTCTTAAATATTTAAAATGATTATTCTCTTATAGAATAATAAATAATGTATACTAAAAGATTAGTAGCGTTATTAAAACTAGGCGAACCGAAGTTCGCCTAGTTTTCTATAAAGTAGGACAAATTCTATTATAAGTAGCTATTACTCTGTCATAACCATTAATATTATTATTTTCTAAATACCTTTCAGCTCTTCTAAGTAAACGATCACACCTTCTATCTGATGGTTCAAGAAGGCCTCCTTTAATTTGTTGTTGCTCATTGGTGTTTAATACCACTCCTAAATTTGAAATGTTTTTAATCATAATTATAAATTTTAAGATTATTAATTCAATGGTAAGTGTCAATGACAAACAGATCCGTTACCCAAAAGAATAAAACAATTTTTAAATCATTAGGTTTTTAAATCCTTAAAAAATTTAAAAGTTCTTTGACGTAATTGTAATAAACAATCTTTTTTTTTAAGTTTACTGAAAATATAGTGGCTATTTAGAATAGTCAAGAAAGATTAGAACGGAACTATAATTCAGTTGGAATAAAAATATGGAGGATAAAAAAACTTATACAAGGGATGTTGGATTGATGATTGTAGCAGGTGGAATGATATTAGTTGGAATCACAGGATTGTTTTTTAACTTAACCTTCGGAGTAATAATGTTATTTGTTGGTTTCGGGTTTTTAGCTATGGTTTTTTTAACCAAAATAAAAACTAATAAAAAAGCAAAATCTACTGAATAAATATTCATACGTTACAAACATTTAGGAAGCTATGTATGGTAATAACGTATATAAAAACATAGTGCGAGTAGTTGCCAACACAATGGTCTTGTTGTTTTTTCGAGGCAGCCAAATTTTAAATTTGGCTAATTTAGAAAAGAAAGATAATTAGAAAGTTTAAAAATTTAGCTTGTGTTTAACCGAAATAAAACTACTCATTTTTTGTATAACGTTTCTTGTACAAACACGCTAAAACATTAAAAATAAGATTTTAAATTTAAGAATATGAGTAACCTATGTAATCATATTTTCAACTGAATTCCTTTATTTATTAATAAAAATCTTACTTTATTTTGGAACTGAGAAAATTTATAATAATTAAAAAATAGATGTTTTTAGAATGTTTATTAAGGTTTAACTAAGAGTAGACTATTTAAGAAAAAGAAAAGAGCCTTTAAAAATAAAGACTCTTTTTGAGGGTTTTATCAACAGTATTTTAATGATTTTCTTTTTTAACTTCGCTATATTGATTCATAGCCATTTCATGGTCGTATTTACAACATCCGGGCAAACCATTATAAGCTTCTTCATCGCCTGTAACTTTTTCAGTATCATAACCTGAAGATGCTATTGCTTTATGAATTATTATGGCATCGGTTTTTGTATCATCAAAAGAAACATCAATCTTCTTTTTGTTGACATCCCAATTGGCATTTGTTACACCTTCAACATCATTGGCCGCTTTTTCAATTGTTTTTTTACACATACCACAGTTTCCTCTTACGCCAAAAGATATATCTTTTATTGCCAAGTCTTTAGAAACTTCTTTAGTTATTGTTTCGGTTTCCTTTTTTGTCTCGTTTTTACAACTTATTGAACCTAATACTACTATCACAGCGATACTTAAGATTACTCTTTTCATTGTTTGAAATTTAATTATTATTATTCTATTATTTGTTTTACTTCACCACAGGTTAGCATTGCTTCGCCAAAGTATGGATTGATTACTTTTTTTTCTTTGCTTAACCAATATGCACCATTATTGTTATCTGCCATCGGGCAAAATTCGACATAGACTTTTTCATTTACTCCAAACAGTTGTATAGCCTTGATTAAGTGTGATGATAAATCCTTAAAATAGTCTCTCTGTACTTTTATACTAGGAGCTCTAGAAATAGAAGTTGCAGAAGATTTTATTTCGCTTTCTAATGACATCCAATGATTATGCGTCTTATTGTCAGATAACAATTTCATATCTACTCTGCTTAAATTGTTCAATAAACGTATTGCGCTTTTTGAAGAATTTTTTGAGTCCTCTTTTACTAAAGCATCTTTTAAATTTACATATTCATTGAAAATAACTTTTAATTGTTCTTGGAATTTCGCCGATACTTCAAAACGGTCATGCATATTAGCGTGGTCACTTTCTTTTTTTGATGAATTATTATTCACTGCTAAATGACCTTCGTGACCTGTCATTACTTTCCCATCATTCTTATTCATCATTGACTTCTTACCTTGTAATTGTGCTGCTGCATCGACTGTAAATGTTCCATTAGTTACTATTTCATTTCCTATAGATAAGCCTTCTAAAACTTCATATTCATTACCAATTTGATTACCTAATTTAATTTCTCGCATTTCAAAAATAGGTTGGGTTTGATTAGTTTTTATATATACTACAGAACGCTCACCTGTCCATAATACAGCTGATGTAGGAATTGTTAACACGTTGTCATTATTAATTGTGCTACCTTCAATAGTTGCGCTTACAAACATTCCTGGTTTAAACACATCTTCCTTATTCTTTAAAACGACACGTAAGGTCACAGTTCTTGTTTTGGTGTTTAAAAAAGGGGCAATAAAATCGACTTTACCTTTAAACTCCTTATTCGTATATGTGTTAGTGGATACGGAAACTTCTTGTCCTTTTGCAAACAATTCTATCTGATTTTCATAGACATCAAAATTTGCCCAGACTGTATTTAAATTAGTAATTTTAAATAAAGGTTGTCCTTGTTTGATATAATCACCTTGCTCAACTAATTTATCGGTTACAGTACCAGAAACTGTTGCATATACTGGAAAAGTCTCTTTTACCTCCCCTGTAATTTCAATCTGATTAATTTGCTTTTCAGAGAGCTTCCAAAGTTTTAATTTATTACGTACTGCTTTGTATAATGCAGGTTGCGATTTTTTTAAAGATCCTGCTGTGATGAGTTCTTGTTGTGCTGCGTATAATTCTGGTGAATAAATTGTTGCTAATAATTGACCTTTATTAACCTTATCACCTATAAAATTTACATTCAAATATTCAATTCTACCTGAAAAATAACTTACCTGTACTGCATTGGCTTTTTCATTTTCAACAATCTTACCCGATAATTTAATAGTATTATCTTCTATATTACCTTTGCTTACAACAGTCGTTTGAATATTGGCTAAAGCAATTGCATTTTTAGTCAGTTTAAATTCGTTAGGAGCCAAACCATCGCTTCCGCTTTCCGCAGGAATTAAATCCATACCACAAATTGGGCAATCGCCTGCTTCTGGTTGTAAAATTTTCGGATGCATAGAACACGTCCACATTTGATTAGTGTTTGCTATTTCATTTTGATGATGCTCTTTTTTTTCTTCTGATGAATTACCAAAAAATAACCAGCCTAACAGTACACCTAATACTAATATACCTATGTAAATAATATATTTTTTCATTTTAAAAGATGTTTAATAACATTAGTATTGCCATTACAATCATAATAGTATTTTCAATGAATGTAGCTTCTGTCATAGGCAACTTTAAAGCAGTACCTAAACAAGCACATTGTATTGACTTTTTGTCCAATAATGTTTTTGTTACTCCAATGGTTGTTATTCCTAATACAACGAGTGTTATTATTAAAGCAATATTGATTTCAAAACGCATTAAAAACATTAAGCCTAAAGCAGTTTCAATAAATGGATAAATTTTCCCATAAAGAGGAACTTTTTTTGCTAATGGGTCGTACATGCGGAAGGATTCTGGAAAACCTTTTAAATCTAACATTTTAAAAAAACTAAATACAATGTAGAATAATCCCATAAAGTCAAGCATAAACGCACTCCAACTCCAATTTTTATAATGTAATAAAACGCTTGCTGCTATTATATAAAAGATGATTAGCAATAGTGGTTTAAGTTGTTGTAATTTGCTTTTTTCTTCTTCGTTCTCAAAACTTAATGCATGAGTAGAAGCAGCATCATTTTTTTCTTCTTTTTGGGCAATCGTATATTTTGAAGGTAATACTTTTTGAAGTTCAGTTCCTTCAATATGTCGACTCATTGTAATAGTAGCTTCTTGATTTTCAAGATCAACTACGACATCTGAAATTTCATCTATATCTTTTAAACTTTTTTCTACAGAAGCTTTACAACTGCCACAGGTCATTCCTGTTATTTTATAGGTATGTTTCATGTTTTACTGAATTAGATAATTAATGATTGTGGTTTGTATGTAATACGTTTTTACTGATTCTATTTGCTTCATTTGAAGCTTTAATTGTAGCTCTTGAATATCCAAAACATCATTAAAATCAATCGTTCCTGTTTCGTAACTTCTGATTAAAATTTCTTCTGCATCTTTAGCTTGTTTTAAGTTCTTGGTTTGTGTAGTATAACTTATTCTTGCAGAAATACGTTCATTAATCGCCTTATTTAAAAGGGTTTTTAGAGTGTTTAAGCGTTCTTGTTTTTGAGCAGTAATTTTCTGCTGATGCAACTCATTTTGTTTGGTTCGGGATTTATATTTCTTGTTGAAGATTGGGATAGAAATTGAAACCATTGGCATTACAATATCCTTTCCGTTATCACTAAAATTCATATTTGGTCTTTCGGAAACATTGATATAATCTAGTCCAAAACCAATCATTGGACTGCTTTCTTTTTGATTTAATAATTCTGATCGTTCTACAGATTGATAGAGTTTATCATATTTCAGTAATTCAGGATGTAATGCTAAATTTTTAGTAGTGATTTCAAAATCTTCTGAAGGTATTATTAAACTATCTATTACATTGAACGTAATATTATTTTCTCTATTCAATAGGTTATTGAATTTGGTTTGTTCTGATAAAAACTGTTGATACAACACGTCTTTTAGTTGTTGCAATTCGTTTTGACGCATTTGCAATCGCAATACATCTACCGCAGATGCTTTACCAACCTCAATAGATGTTAATGCTAATGTTTCGTAGGTTTCTAATAGTTTAATATTTTCGTTTAAAACTCTTTGTTCCGCCTTGTTTGCATACAATTTATAATAAGATTTTGACACCGAAGCCATTAACTTTCGCCTTGCGATAACGATATCTTCATACTTAGCATCTGCTAAAGAATTGATATAATTTTTTCTTGATGTAATAGTACCAAACCATGGTAACATTTGTTTTGCTGACACTTTAAAGCGTTGCGCCCCTGTTCTGGTTTCTGGTTCACTTATAAAATATCCTACACCAACTTCAGTATTAGGGATAGTGTTGACTTCGTTTACTTTTTCAGAAGTTCTTTTGTATTGTAATTCAAATTTTTGAATTTCTGGATTGTTATTTAATGCTGCATCAATAAGTATTTTTAACTCTTGACTTTGAGCAGCAATAACAAAACATAAAGCATAAAGAACAAAGATCATTTTTATATTGATTTCTATATATTTCATTTTGTTGCTCTTTTAAGTTGAACTTCGGATTTCCAGCTGAATAATACAGGTACTACAAATAATGTTATTAGGGCAATAAGCATACCTCCAAAACTTGGTATTGCCATAGGGATCATTATATCGCTTCCTCGTCCTGTTGAAGTCAATACGGGTAATAAAGCTAAAATTGTAGTAGCTGTAGTCATTAAACAGGGCCTGATCCGTTTTTCTCCTGCTTCTATTACTGATGCTCTAATTTCCTTTCTGTTTTCAGGAGTGTTTTTATCGAATGTTTGTGTCAAATAGGTTGCCATAACTACACCGTCATCAGTTGCAATTCCGAATAGTGCAATAAATCCTACCCAGACTGCAACACTTAAATTAATTGGGTGTATTTGAAATAAATCACGTAGGTTTTCGCCAAAGAAATTGAAGTTTAAAAACCATCCTTGACCATAAAGCCATATCATTATAAATCCACCTGCAAACGCTACCGCAATTCCTGTAAATACCATTAATGAAGTACTAACCGAACGGAACTGGAAATATAGAATCAAGAAGATGATTACCAATGCTAAAGGCACAACAACCGATAAGGTTTTTTCAGCTCTCAATTGATTTTCATACGTTCCTGTGAATTGGTAATTAATACCTTTTGGAACTACTAATTCCCCATTATCTATTTTTTGTTGAATGAGGGTTTGTGCATTTTCAACTACATTAACTTCTGCATATCCATCCATTTTATCGAACAACACATAGCCAACTAAAAAGGTATCTTCACTTTTAATGACTTGTGGACCTTGTTCATATTTTATAGTTGCCAGTTCGCCTAAAGGCACAGGACTACCTTTTTCCACAGGCACGTAAATTTGCTTAATATCGGTAGGATTTGCTCTTAATTCCCTTGGATAGCGTACACGTACACCATAACGCTCTCGACCTTCAACAGTTTGTGTCAACACTATTCCGCCAACTGCAACTTTTAATACATTTTGTACATCGTCAATGGAAATACCATAACGTGCTATTTTTTCTCTATCAATATCAATGAGTAGATAAGGTTTGCCAATAATACGGTCAGCAAAAACAGCTTCATTTTTAACACCTTCAGCTTGTTTAAGTATATCTTCTAACCGCACGCCAAATGCTTCTATTTCCTTTAAGTCTTGGCCTTTAACTTTTATTCCCATAGGTGCACGCATTCCAGTTTGAAGCATAACCAATCGGGTTTCAATAGGTTGTAGTTTTGGTGCTGAAGTGACACCAGGTAATTTGGTAACCTTTACGATTTCATTCCAAATATCATTAGGCGATTGTATTTCTGGTCGCCAGTTACGGTATAACTCGCCGTTGTTATCTGTTATTAATTGAGACCGCTTTACTGTGCTTAAAGTAACACCTTTGGTATTATTTGGATTAGCGATAAATCGCCCATCTTTCAACTCAAATAGGCCATCATCATTTACTTTATATCGTTGATGCTCTCTGTTTTCATTCAGCATATATTCTGATTTGTACTGAATGATGTTTTCATACATTGATAAAGGTGCTGGGTCTAAAGCCGATTCTGTTCTTCCTGCTTTACCAACTACAGTTTCAATCTCTGGAACACTGGCCACAGCCATATCCAATTGCTGTAAAACCTTTTTGTTTTCTTCTACACCTGAATGTGGCATTGAAGTTGGCATTAGTAAAAAAGAACCTTCATTTAACGATGGCATAAACTCTTTACCTGTATTTTTCATAATGAAAAAACCTATAATTACAATTGTAGTTGGAACAGATAAGAAAAGAAGCTTATTATCTAAACACCATTTTAGAATACGGGTATAATATTTGATAAACAAAGAGAAAACACCTAATAAACCAAAGCAAATAATACTAACGAAAATGAGATTCCAGAAAATGCTTTTATCAATACCTAATGGTCTCCAATATTCGGACAATAAGCATACTATAGTAGCTACTGAAATAATGATATTAATAAAGGTAGCTTGTTTGTCTGTTATTGTATTTTGAAGATTGAGAATTGCCGTGATTCCAAAAGCTATTAATATCAATCCTAGCCAATACCCGTAGATAATTGTAGCGATACCTAATGCTATTAAAACACTATGTAAAACATATTTAGAAGTAGTTTTAATAATTCTCTTTCTGAACAAGAATGCAGCAAACGGTGGAATTAAAAATAATGCTACAATAATGGATGCCGCTAATGCAAAGGTTTTTGTGAATGCTAAGGGTCTAAACAGTTTTCCTTCTGCTCCAATCATTGTAAATACTGGAATGAAACTGATAATTGTGGTCATTACTGCGGTAACTATTGCACCTGATACTTCAGCTGTTGCATTGTAAACTATCGTGTTAATAGGTTGTTTTCCATCATTTTCATCTAAATGCCGAATGATATTTTCTGAAAGTATGACACCAACATCAACCATCGTTCCAATAGCAATAGCAATACCAGATAAAGCGACTATATTAGCATCGATACCAAAGACTTTCATTGCTATAAATACCATTAAAACTGCTACTGGCAGTAGGCCAGAAATTAGTACTGAAGCTCGAAGATTAAACACCATAATGATTATGACCAAAATGGTAATTAATATTTCAAGAGTTAATGCTTCATTGAGTGTGCTTAAAGTTTCTTGTATTAGTTCTGTTCTGTCATAAAAGGGTACTATGGTAACCTGGGAAGTTCTACCATCTGCTAATACTTTTGAAGGCAAACCTGCACTTAATTCATTAATTTTTCCCTTTACGTTATTGATGACTTCCATTGGATTTGCACCATAACGAGCTACAACAACAGCACCAACAACTTCAGCACCCTCCTTATCTAATAGTCCACGCCTTGTTGCAGGACCTAAAGACACTTTTCCAATATCTTTAATTTTTATGGCTGTGTAATCTTCGGAAGTAACTACTGCATTTTCGATGTCTGAAATGGATTTCACATAACCTAAACCACGCACTAAATATTCGACTTGGTTAATTTCTAAAGTCTGTGCACCAATATCTTTGTTACTTTCTTTAACAGCTTTTACAACATGATGCAATTCAATATTATATTGACGCATCAATTCTGGATTTACATCCACTTGGTATTCTTGAACATATCCACCTATAGAAGCAACCTCAGAAACACCACTAGCAGCCGATAAGGTATATTTTACGTAGTAATCTTGAATACTACGTAATTCCTGTAAATCCCAACCACCAGTTACGTTTCCGTTTTCATCACGACCTTCTAGTGTGTACCAGAATATTTGTCCTAGTCCTGTGGCATCCGGACCCAAAGTAGGATTAACACCTTCTGGTAATAATCCACTTGGTAGTGAGTTGAGCTTTTCGAGGATACGACTACGACCCCAGTAAAACTCTATATTTTCTTCAAAAATGATATAGATACTTGAAAAGCCAAACATAGAGGAACTACGAATGGTTTTTACTCCGGGAATCCCTAACAAGGATGTGGTTAATGGATACGTTATTTGGTCTTCTATATCTTGTGGTGAACGACCATTCCATTTAGTAAATACAATTTGTTGATTTTCTCCAATATCTGGAATTGCATCTACAGCTACAGGATTGCTAGGTAAAAATCCAGTAGCCCAATTGAAAGGAGCGTTAACCGTTCCCCAACCTAGAAAGAGAACTAATAATAAAACTGCTACGAGTTTATTTTCTATTAAAAATTTGATGCTTTTATTTAGCATTTTCTTTGATTATTAAATAGTTAGATATGGGTGTTGTGAAAGCACCGAATACAAAAAGTTATCCTTACGACATTGCAGTCATAGGATAAAAAAAGCTATTGTTAAAAAAATCAAATTAAATAGGTCTCGTCAATCTTAAAGATTTGCCTGACGACTGATGGTGGTTTGTATTCTTCAAAAGAAGAAGTATTTTTATCGAACCCTTCAAATAGGTTAATATGGGTATATATAAATGAAGTAATAAATACTTGTTGCTCAAAAGAAATTTTGTTAGCTTGAAGTTGTAGTTCATCTTGACCATCAACTACTAACTGCTTATCATTGCAACAATTTTTCTTACTTATTGAACAACTATCAGTAGAAGGTTTTTTCATTTCCATACCGCAACCTTTTGCTTTATGAAATATAGAAGTTGCTACTAAAGTATCTCCACAATAATGCATATTCATAGTAAATGACATCGTAGAGCATAGCACTACTAAAGCCATTGTAAATGATATTATTTTATGGATTATATTTTTCATTCGTGAAGCAAAGATACAATTTTTTAAAAATCAAAATACAGCATACGTTTTTGAGATATAAACTAAATGAAAAATAGTGACTAAATTTAATTATTTTCTTCTTTTCTTTAAGTTCAAAAGTAAGAGAGAAAGAAGTGATTTTATTTTACATTATGGAAATACTTTAGAGTATGCTTAAATCAAAATATGGACTTTTACAATTCGTAAAACTTACTAGAATTTCAACATCTCCCATAAGAAAGTTCGATATTTCCTCGCTTAGACTCACTAAAAGCTTTTTTGTTTTTAGTTATTACGCTATTGCTTCGTCGTTTAAGAATAAGAATTTACTTAAGTTAACAGAATTTATTTGTATAGGATATAATATCAATTCTTGAAAATCTGATAGCACCAATGTAACATAACACCAAAAAGAAAGACCAATAAGTTTAATTTATGATTTTATATAAATAAAATATCTTTATTCTGTGTTTTAAAACACTTATTAAATTAATTTTAAAGCATATCAACACAAAATAATCATGAAAAACTTAAAATTTACTTTTTTATTCCTATTTCTATGTTCAATAATAGCCTGTAAGAATAAAGAAAAAGAATCCGAAAAATCAATTCCTGAAATTCAAAAAGTAGTTCCTGTAAATACAAAAATATCTATAGAGCCACTTACAGACTCTCCAGAGTATGCAGATGCTAAACTTGCATTAAACACACCAAAAATAATGACTATTGATGGGACTAGTGAGTTTGACTTTGATTTTAAACTAGAAAATTATGTATTAGGAAATCAAACCAATAGTTCAAATGCGGAAAAATTAGCCAATTCAGGAAAAGGGCAACATATACATTTTATATTAGATAATAAGCCTTATTCAGCACATTATGAATCTAATATAAAAAAGCAAATTCCTAAAGGTGTACATCACCTGGTGGCTTTTATAAGTCGTTCTTACCATGAGTCTGTTAAGAATGATAGTTCTGTAGTGTATAAAAAGCTGATGGTAGGAAAAAATCCAGTAGATACTTTAGGTATCGATATAGATGCTCCTACTTTAATTTACAGTAGACCAAAAGGTACTTACGTTGGGAAAGATACAAAACAGATATTACTTGATTTTTTTATTTTAAATACTAAATTATCAGAAACAGGGAATAAAGTTATCGCATCTATTAACGGAGAAGAATTTGTTATTACTAAATGGGAGCCTTATTTAATTAAAGGCTTACCAATGGGTGAAGTAACAATACAATTAAAATTAGTAGATGCGAAAGGGAATATTATTTCTGGTCCTTTTAATGAAGTTAACCGAAAAATAGTATTAAAAGAAAATAACAAATAAATCTTAAAAAGAAAAAGATACATCAGACTAATCAATCAGTCAAGTAGATGTTTAGAAACGATGTAAAAGTCATAGAACTATTTTTTCTGCGATGTTATCATTAAAAACATACATTTCCGTACTCTAAATCCCTTGGATAAGTGAGTATGAGTTTGTAAGAAATTCTAATCTTTTAAGGCTTACTTAAAGCTTCACTACATAATAGTGAAGCTTTTTTGTTTTAAATAGTTGGATTTATATAAAATGAAATTAGCACGATGATATTAAAATTCATACGTTATGCTAATGTATTATAATAGATTTTTTAGTTCAGTATTCTGAAAATTGAACTAAAAAAACTAATCTAAAGCTTATTTTAAATTTATAATAAAAGACTTTTGCAAAATTTTTAACTCTAATAATTTGAGTTAAGAAATAGATTACCTTCTTTAGAAGGTATGTTTTTTTAATAGTAATAAAAATTACATAGTTGAAATGGATTTATCTAACGGGATTATTAGCTTTATTGATGATTTGGGTGTTGTACAAGGGTTGTTATTTGGTGTAATGCTGATTCTTTTACATTCAAAAAAAAATAAACCCACACTATTCTTAGGCTTTTTTATAATTTTATTTGCTTTGGAACCAATACCAAATATTTTACACGATTTAGAGGTATTAAAAAAACATCCACAATTAGAATTATTACCAGTGGGATTTCATTTTTTGGCTTATCCGTTTTTACTTATTTACATACAAAAAATTTCAATCCTAGGTGATCAAAAACCAAGTAATTGGACTTTAGTGCTTGGTTTTATAGAGTTTATAGTAGCAGTTATTGTTTTTATGCTTTCGTATGAAACTAAGCTTCAAATAAAAGAATCGCCACTTGCTGTATTGTATTTCTTTTCTGGATTTTGTTATTCAATTTATATAGGGTATTTAATTTTAAAAGAAATTCATAAGAATACTAAAGAAGTAGAAAGTCAATATACATATCTTCAAAGTAAGACATTAAGTTGGTCAAAACTATTTACATATTCAAGTATTATATTTCATGTTTTAATACTATTTAATTTTTTCATAGAAAGCCATATTTGGTATGCCTGGACTTCGGTATTCAATGTCATTCTTATTTACTGGGTTTCTTTTAAAGGGATTACTCAAGAGAATATCTTAGCATTAGTTTGGGATAAAAAGAAGAAAGGCTTTACAAAGCACAGCATAGGTTCTTATCAGAGTGATTCAGAAAAAGAGAAGGAAGTTCCATTGAATTTAACAATGGGAGTTACACGAAGCTTAATGTCTAAAGAAGAGACCAAGCATACATTCAAAATTATAGAAGATTACATAGCAAGCTCAAAATGCTATACCAATGGTAGACTTACTATAATAGATGTAGCGGAGGCAATTAATATACATCCTAAACGAATATCTTACGCCATTAATACTATTAAATCACTTAATTTTAATAATTATATAAACTTTTTTCGAGTAGTGTTAGCAAAAGAAATACTAAAAAGTCAGAAAGCTAATAATTTATCAATTGAAGGTGTAGGACTTGAGGCAGGTTTTCATTCAAAAACTACTTTTTACAGTGCTTTTAAAAAGAGTGTTAACATGACACCAGCTCAATATAAAATATCATAAAATAGTTTAACAATTTATATAGTGGTTTTAAATGCAGATAAATGAACTTCTATATGTTGAATAATATGATTTTAACTCCAGTGATATTGTAAATTTGTTTGAACATTAAACTTAAGTAAACTCAATTATAACTTTACATATATTGTATAAAAAACAGATAATTCCCTAAACAGAAAAGTCCATTAAAACTACAATCTTAACTCTTAAAGATGATTTCCTATAAAGTAGTTTTGGTAGGGCTTTTTTTAATTTTAATTAAAATAAAATTTGCGAAGTTTTTACGATTCCTCTTATTTTCATATTTACGATTCTCATTATCTTTTTTATTTTAGGAATTATAAAAACAGTACTGTAGTTAGTTGGTTAAAGTGCATCAGTTAAAGTTATGTATTTGTTACTGTTTAAAGATTTACTTCTAAAATTTCTGAATTTTACAAAATAGGTTCAGATTTCAGAAATATGAACTTACTGACAAGCTAATACATAGACAAACAAAAACATCTTTTCTAATTTTGCACTCAAAAAAAACAGTTTAATTATCTGTTTTAGCAACATAAATAACCAGAAAAATTGAATTTAGAAGAATTACTATCAAACACAAAATCAAAAGTAATATACCTTATTAATGAAGCAGGGGAAATCTTAGATTACCATTCTAAAAATGATGATTCAGTAGCAACATCAAAAGAAAAAGTTGTTGCTTTCAGTGCTACAATATTAAACATGACAAGTCATTTTTTTAAAGAGTTTTTCGAATCAAATTTATCAAGAGTAACGATGAAATCAGATAAAGAGAATATTGTTTTAGTTAAGCAGGAAGGTTTTATATTATGTTTTTTTTCAGATAGAAATATTAATCTAGGAGTTTTAGGAGTGAGTCTAAATAAACAAATAAACAAATAAACAATACATAGGAATGGAAGCGATTTTAAGAGAATTAGTAAACAATATCAAAGAAAATATACCAGGATATATTGGTGTTAGTGTTACAGAAATGTCATCAGGAGAATCTCTAATTTCTGATTCTATAAAGGACGGATTTGATCCTGAATTAGCATCAGCTTTTAATGTTGAAATTATCAATGCAAAACGTAAAACTATGGAGACATTAAGTATTGCAGATGAGTTAAATGATATTCAATTTAGTTTATCGAATCAGATACATATAATTAATATTTCTTCAAGCGGAGACTATTTTACCTATTTAGCTTTAGATAGAGATAAGGCTAATTTAGGAATCACAAAAAGATTACTTAACAAGTACAAGGAAGGTTTAAACAATGAATTATAAAGAACTAAGCTTTACAGATTTTGATTTAGATAAGGGATTTAATTTCTTTTTAAAACGTTATCAAAATGAATATAAAGAAAAAGTTCTTCTAGAGAACATTAATTCTGTTAGTAAAGGTAATTTAGATTTAAGTACCTTTTCTAAAAAAGAAGAGGTTAAGAGAGTCTGTTTTAAAAAAGAAGATTTGAAATCAATACTATCTAAATTTTTTACTTCAGAATATTATTGAAATTGAAACAAGATTATCTATCTGCTAACAGGTAAATGCAATTCAAGATAATTATAAGCTTATACTGATAAGTTTATAATTATCTTGAATTATTTGTAAGAAGAGAACTTTTAAGGTATTTTAAAATACAAACCTCTCTCTTATGTTAATACACGCACTCCCTTTTTCAAATATCTCTTAGTAATGTATGCTGTGTGAAGGTTTAGAACAAATCTTTACAATGAAATTTATAGAGCAATTAAATACATTATCATTATAAAAACTCACTGGATAAATATCAAAATCATACTTTTTTTTCTGTTTTTGAAAAAAAATAGTCTTTTTAAGCCGCTTTTTAGTTAGAAATATTTTTTTTCGATGTATTACTATGTTTTTTGTAGTTTTAGGTTGTTAAACAGTGTATAAAACGTTAAATTTTATTTTTGAAAATTCAAAGAGCTTATTATTACAAAAAAGTATAGATTTAAAATAGCTAAAAAGTATAGAAACAACTATTTTGATAATTTTAAATTATACTTAAGATTCCTTAAGCTAATTAAGTGATTTTAATATTTCGAACAGATAGTAATCACTTTCGAAAGAATATTTTAGTTGGAGATGCTATTTATATGACTAATTAAAGATAAAGCCTAAGGTCAATAAAGCTATTTAATATTTGAAGAATTAGATTTTTGAGTAGTTTGAAAACGTATAAAACCTTTAATAGCATGGGGTATCAGACGAACAGATTCAATTATTTTAAATAATCAGGAGTTTTTAATTCAATAAAAAATGTTTTTTTTGTTAATGTTTGTTAAAAAAGTATATCTTTACTCTGTTGAATTTTTACAATAGAATTTGACATCAACCAAACCAAACATTTTGAATTTCTAATTACTATTATATTTATATATAATTTAAGTAAAGTTTTAACATTGTATGATGAAATAAAAGTACTATTTTTTAGTAACAACATAATTAAGAACATTAGAAGTTCAAAAAAGTAAGTTCCCCCGAACAGGTCCATTTTTCTTCTATGATTTATAGTACAATAGTACTATTTACTCTACAGGTATACGACATTGTTGCTTTCATTTTTAGTACTTATTTTATAAATAAGGTTATTCTTTACAATCTTAAATCAACCTAATAAGTCTTTTATGGAAAAAAAGTACTCACTTATCTATGCTACAAAAGCCAAGATATTCTTACTGTTTACTTTAATCAATCTTTTATCAGGATTAAATGTTAATGCACAAACCTGTACAATTAATGCAGGAGATTTAAATTTCATAATATGTGAAGGTTCTCCTTTTAATTTTAGAGGTCAAGCTTTATCACCACCAAACCAAACAACATGGACTCAAATTGCAGGGCCATCGGTAATTATTGATAATGTTAACGATCCTACATCAGCAGTATTTGGCATGGTAGGCGGAAATACTTATCGATTTAGTTTTTCAGCAAATTGTACAACATTAACACAAGAGGTTGAGGTTATAATAGAAGCATTAACACAGGCTGATGCTGGTACAGATATCGAATTCTGTCCAGATATAATGGGTAATGTTTCAGTAAAAGGAAATGCGCCTTTGGTAGCTGGTGAAAATGGAAGGTGGGAAATAACATCACCATCAAATCCAGCAGGGGTAAGTATAGATTTTCCAACTTCAGAGACGACTACACTATCTATGCCAGCAACAAGTTGTGGTACGACTACCATTTCTTGGATTATAGAAAGAGAGTATTCACCAGGGAGATTTTGTAGATCACAATCAGACATACAAGTAACCAATTACGGAGGTGTACAACCAGTAGATGCTGGTTTTGACCAGACCTTAGGAAACTGTTATACAACCACTACAAGTACAAACTTAGACGCAACATTTGGAGGCTGTAGTTTAAATGGTCAAGTAGGGGAATGGAGTTTCGTAAGCGGGCCTAACTTACCAAACTTTGCAGATATAAATAATGCAGATACCAATATTAACGGACTTATAGAGGGAACTTATGTATTAAGATGGAGTGTAGGCGGGCCGTGTTCTACAGCTTCTGATACCGTAACAATTACAGTACCAGCAGCTACTCAAGATGTTACTAATGTTGGTGGCAGACGACTGAATTATTTCATTTGTGATGCAGGAATAAATGAAATTACATTAGAAGGAGCACAACCTCAATTTGCAGGAGAGACTGTAACATGGTCTCAAATCGGAGGAACAGCATTACCAGGAGGTTCAATACAAACACCAAATAGTCCAACCACAGTTATCAGTAATTTATCACCAGCTGGAGATCCTTATACTTTCAGGTACAGATTAGTTAACTCAAATACAGGGTGTGATTCATTTAGAGATTACCGAGTAATTTTTAGAGGTTCATCTAGAACCATTACGGTAAATAGCGGGAATGATATTTTTGGAACTTGTGGACAAACAAATTTTGATATTCCGATAGCTTCTACGGGTACAGGTTTTAATCGGTATAGAATAGTTAGTGCACCAGCAGATTCACCACTTGCAACTTTTCCAACCTCATTTTCTGGTGCAGGGAGGTCTAATTTAAACATCGATTTAGTAGAAGAAGGTACCTATGTTCTTGAATTCGTAAGAAGAGAAGGTGGAGAATTATCCAGCGGATGTACTGATGGTTTTGATACGATTAATATTACAGTATCAGCAAATACTAATTCCCCTAATGCAGGTTTAGATTTTAGTGAATCTTGTGGAGTAGCCTCTACAAATTTAATAGGTAATATACCAACAGCAGGTACTCCAGTTTGGAGTCAAATTAGTGGGCCAAATACAGCTACTTTTACTGATCCTTTTGTAACAACAGCTACGGTGAGTGGGCTTGTTCCAGGAAAATATATATTTCAGTACACCTTTCAAAGTGGAGGATCGGCATGTACAATCACACCAGATACCGTAGAAGTTGATGTTTCTAGTGGAACATTAACAACTTCAGCAACAGGTCCTGGTCAAACAATTTGTTTTGGAGCACCAGCATACATGGCTGCTAATCAGCCAGCAGCAGGAGAGATCGGTACTTGGACAGCAGATCCTGGTAATCCAACAGCAGCTACATTCTCAGATATAAATGACCCTAACGCAATAATAACTGGTCTAACAGCACCTGGAGATTCTTATTCGTTTACATGGACGATAGATTATTCCAGCCCAGGACCATCTGGGTGTGCAACGGCAACGCCAGATACAATTATAATTAATACGACAAACGACGCAGCACCTACACCAGCAGAAGCAGGACCAAACCAGTGTTTGCCTGCAGGGAATTTTACATTCAATCTAAATGCAGATACCCCAGATTTGGGTTCAACTGGTACTTGGACATCTTCACCAGCAGGAGGTGTATCGTACAGTCCAAATAATAATGATCCTAATGCTTCGGTTACCGTACCAGCAAATGGAGCATATACATTTACTTGGACAGTTACTGACGGTTCAGGAACATGTAATCCTACTATAGATGATGTAGAGATTGTAGTCGCTGGACCAGCGTCAGCAACAGCAGCACCAGATCAAAGTATTTGTGCAAACTCAACCACCATGACGGCTACATTATCAGATGGAGCTACAGGTACATGGTCTTACGTATCAGGTCCTGGAGGATTTACATTTTCAGATATAAATGATCCTCTGGCAACAGTAGACTTTATTACATCTGGTACTTATGTATTTTTATGGACAGTTAATGCCGACGATTGTTCAACAGACTCAGATCAAATTATGATTGACGTAGGAATTCCACCAACGGCAGCAGTGGCAGGACCAGATCAAGATATATGTAACATATCTAATGTAACTTTAGGAGGGAACGCTTATAATACAGCAACAGAAACTGGGACCTGGTCATTATTACCAGGAGCTCCAAATACCCCAAACATAGTAGATGGAAGTAACCCTAATACAAACGTAACAGGATTAATAACTGGTATTTATACATTTAGATGGACGATAAAAGGTAGAAACAATCCTTTATGTCCTGAGTCGTTTGATGACGTAGTTGTTGAAGTATATACCAGAGCTACAGCAGGACCAGACCAAAATTTATGTGACGTTACCAGTATATTTTTAGAAGGTAACGAGAATTCAACAGGAACGTGGACTAAAATATCAGGCCCAGCAGGGGAATCAATAACACAATCACCAGCTGGAGGTCCAATAGCAAATGTAGATGTTTCAGGTTCAGGTCCTGGTACTTACGTTTTTCAATACGCAACCGACGCATATAATTTTGCTTCCGGAGGAACTTGTCCTTCTACATTGGATACCGTGCAGGTAGTGGTAAGTGGAACACCAAGTTTTGATCCTATTGCAGGACCAGATCAAGATATTTGTAATGGAGATACTACAAATGTAACAATGGCAGGTAATACTCCTCCTTCAGACGGTACTACTGCTGAGTGGGTAATTACATTTGGACCAAATACAGGTACCACACCAACCACACCAACAACTATTCCTGCTAACGATGAATCAAATCCGAATGCTACACTAACAGGTTTTAGCACACCAGGGATTTATGTTTTAGAGTGGACTTTTACCAATGGGAATTGTGTGAAATTAGCAGATGTAGTTCGAGTAGAAGTTTTTGCTCCACCAACACCAATTAATGCAGGACCTGACCAACCGAATGCTTGTCAGTTAGATTTTCAAACTAGTGCAACTTTTCCAACAGTTGGTTTAGGAACTTGGACTATAACTAGCGCACCGTCAGGATCATCAACGACTATAGACAATCCTAATAATCCAATAACAGGATTATCAAATATTGAAGTAGGAACTTACGAGTTAACGTGGACAGTTTCAAATGGACCATTTACAAGTCCATCTGCTTGTGCTCCACAGCCAGATACAGTAGAAATAATATTTAATGATGTTCCACCATCTGAAGCTGAAGCAGGACCTGATCAAGTATTATGTGATGCAACAGAAACAAGATTTGCAGCTACACCTGTAACCTCAGGAATAGGTACTTGGACTTTAGTTTCTGGTCCAAACACACCAACAATAACTTCACCGAATAATCCTAATAGTATTGTTTTAGGTTTAGTTACAGGAACATATGAGTTTAGATGGAGAACAACAACTACAGGAGATAACGGATGTTCGTTTGAAGACACTGTTAGAATAGATGTTGTTTCGGATCCTTTAGTTGCAGAAGCAGGACCATACCAATGTTTAGCAGAATTTTCTAGTGTAACACTTGGTGCAACTCCAGCGAGTTCTGGAACAGGAACTTGGAGCCAAGTCTCTGGACCAACAACAGTAAGTTTTATTAATGTAAACGATCCAAACACAGCAGTAACAGGTGCTGGTGTTGGAACTTATGTTTTTGAATGGACTGTGAATAACGGAACTTGTTCACCAGTTAGTGATCAAGTAACAATAGAAATTAAAGCAAATGCAGATTTAGAATTAACCAAGTCTGTTTCACCAGGATCAGTAAATGTTGGCGATACTGTAACGTTTACTTTAAGCATATTTAATAACAACGCGCTTTCAACTAATTCAAATGCGACTGGGATAACGGTAGAAGATGTTTTACCAGCCGGATATACATTAGTTTCAGGAACAGTTAGTAATGGAGGAGTTTTCAATGCAGGAAATAAATCAATAACATGGTCTGGTTTAAATGTCGCAAGTGGTAACACATTAAATGTTACTTATAATGTAGTAGTTAATGCTACAGGACCTTACCTAAATAACGCTCAAATTACAGCAAGTGATCAATTCGATCCAGATAGTGATCCTAATAAAGATAGTACAGAAGATGAAGATGGAGATTCAAACCCTGATGATGATGATGAAGATACAGCAGAAGTTACAATACAATCGGCAAATTTAAGCCTATCGAAAACAGTAGCACCTACCTCTGTAAGTGTTGGAGATCCAGTGACCTTTACTGTGAACATAGCAAACTTAGGGCCAGATACAGCTACAGATGTTCAGGTTGTTGACCAATTACCCAATGGTTATACGTATGTAAGTGATAATAGCGGAGGAAATTATGACCCAGTATCAGGTATATGGACAGTTGGGAATGTAACTACAGCAGGAACATCAATAATAATCCAAGCAACAGTAAATGCACCAGTACCAGGTACAAACTATGTGAATATAGCTGAAATAACAGCTTCAGATCAAAATGATCCTAATAGTAATGTTAATAATGATGATGGAGATCAAAGTGAAGATGATGAAGATAATGCAGCTATTATTCTTGAAAATGCTGATTTAGAATTGATAAAAACAGTCAGCCCTACTTCAGGAAATGCAGGTGATACTGTTACTTTTACAATTCAAGTAACGAATATAGCAACAGCTACTAATCCTTTATCTACTGGAGATGCTACAGGAGTAGAAGTACAAGATGTATTACCATCAGGATATACTATTGTAGCAGGAACGGTAAGTAACGGAGGTATATATAATACGGCTTCAAGTACAATTACATGGAACGGATTAGACATCAATAATGGAACAAATATAGTATTGACATTTCAGGCAACTGTAAATGCAAGTGGTAGCTATATAAACACGGCTCAGGTAACAGCTTCAGATTTACCAGATCCAGATAGTACACCGAATGATGGTATTGGAGATGACCAGGATACTGCAACATTTTCAGTAGATGAAATAGAATTGTCGTTAGTAAAGAGAACAAATCCTGTATTGACGGCAACTACAGTAGGAAGTACAGTAACTTTTGAAATCGAAGTTTCAAATGCTTCAGGTTTGAATACGGCTACTGGAGTTCAAATACAAGATTTACTACCTTCAGGTTATGAATTACAAACAGCAACAATATCCAATAGTGGTATTGCAAGTTTTGACAAAGGAACAATAACTTGGAATGGTTTAACAATTCCTTCAGGAGATAGTGTTATTCTTAGCTATGATGTAATAATTAATGCTCCTACTGGAGCGCCAGATGAGTATAAGAATGTTGCTCAGGTCACTGCTGCAGATCAAAATGATAATAGTAGTAGCCCGAATAATGATGATGGCGATCAGAGTGAACAGGATGAAGATGCAGAAACAATACCTACCCCACAAACATCAGATTTAAGTTTAGTAAAAAGTGTAAGTGATACCACACCTAATGTAGGGGAAACGGTAACCTTTAGCTTAGTCATAGCAAACGCAGGCGCAAACAACGCAACAGGAGTCACTGTATCCGATGTTGTGCCAGCAGGATATAGCGGACTAAGCAATGCCAACACAGTAGGCGGTGTTACAGGAGTAATCACAGGAAACAGTGTAAGTTGGACAGGATTAAGCGTAGCAAACGCAGGATCAATTACCTTAACCTTTGATGCTGTAGTAGACGCACCAACAGGAGCGATGAATGAATATGTCAACGTAGCAGAGATAACGGCGAGTGATCAGTTTGATCCGGATAGTGATCCAACGAGTGATGCCGCTACAGATGATAATGGTGACGGTATCTCAGATGATGATGAGGATAGTGCCAGTGTAGTACCAGAACAATCAGATTTAAGTATTGTAAAAGTAATTAGTGATAGCACGCCAAATGTAGGCGATGTAGTAACCTTTACGTTAACAGTAACTAATGCAGGTCCAGATGCAGCAACAGGAGTATCGATCAGTGATGTTGTACCCAACGGATATACGATAGGTACAATCAACAATGGAGGAACAGCTACAGGAACGACAATAGATTGGACAGGTATAAGTGTGCCTAACAATAATGGAAGCGTAAGTGTAAGTTACACGGCAACAGTTAACGCTCCAGGGGCAGGAATAAGTTACACCAATACAGCCGAGATTACGGCAAGTGATCAGTTTGATCCCGATAGTGATCCAACAGTAGATGCAACTGCGGATGATAATGGAGACGGTATTGCAGATGATGATGAGACTAGTGTAACCCCAGTCGTAGAGCAAGCAGATTTAAGCATCAGCAAAGGCTTAGCTAGTGGAAGTGCAACCCCAAATGTAGGCGATGTATTAGTGTTTGAATTAACGATAAATAATGCAGGACCAAGTGCAGCTACAGGGGTAAGTATTGTAGATGTATTACCAAGTTTAGGGTATAGTTTAGGTACAGTGAATGATGGGGGAACAGGTTCAGGAAACACAGCAACATGGACAAACTTAAGTATCCCAAGCGGAGGACTTATTACAGTTACCTATGAAGCAACAGTACTTGCACCAGTAGTACCAGCAGATCCATTACAGTATCAAAACGTAGCTCAGATTACCGCGAGTGATCAGTTCGATCCAAACAGTAGTCCAAATAACGACGATGGAGATCAGAGTGAGAATGATGAGACGAATTTTAATGTAACACCACAGCGTTCAGATTTAAGTTTAGTAAAGAGTTTTGCAGATGACAACGGTAATAATGTAGAAGTAGGCGATGTGCTAACCTTTACAGTTGCTCTTAGCAATGCAGGTGCAAACGCAGCGAGCGGAGTATCGATCGCCGATGTATTGCCAGTAGGATATAGTTTAGTATCAGGAAGCATCAGCAATGGCGGAGTTTATAATGCCGGAGCAACCACGATAGACTGGACTGGACTTAGTGTTCCATTAACAGGATTGAGTGTAAGCTACCAAGTAACAGTAAATGCTCCAACAGGTGTAGCAGGTGAGTATACCAATACAGCTGAGATTACGGCAAGTGATCAGCATGATCCAGACAGTAGTCCAAATAACGATGATGGCGACCAGAGTGAAGATGATGAAGATAATGA